>Ga0066863_10000976_pt1 | contig 14187 bp, 20 predicted proteins | sample ETN02SmetaG_2_FD_65495 | JGI IMG/M metagenome (GOLD analysis project Ga0066863, IMG submission 65495) | Marine microbial and viral communities from oxygen minimum zone, Eastern Pacific Ocean - ETNP2014F10-02SV253 | ecosystem: Environmental > Aquatic > Marine > Oceanic ...
GAAAAGAAAAAGCAAACAAAACACTGGCAGTCAGACCAAGAGGTTCAAAACCAAAATTTGGAGTAAAGATGACAGATTTCTTAAAACAAGTCAAAACCGAAATCAAAAATAGAACTATTTAATTTTCAAAACTTTTCTACGAGAAGTTTTACCACGAACAATAGATACAGCTACACCAAATTTCTTTTTGAAGAATTTAATTAATTCAGTATTTGCCTTTCCATCAACTGGGGGAGCTTTGACATACATAATAAAATTATCTGCTTCTTGAACAAGTTTAGTTTCATGTGCACGTGTTTTAACTTTAATTTCTAAACCAGTTTTGAGACGTTCTAAGATTCCTGCCACACTCTTTCAAAATATTGCTCAAACTTTTTAGCACTTTCTTTATCATCAAAAATTACATTAGATTCATGATTCTTTGAAAAAGAATAATAACTCCAGTTAGTAGAACCAATTAATACAACTCGACCATCAATAATAATCAATTTTGAATGTGTAGTCAATGTAGTAGAATCCCACTTAACATCAACACCAGTTTTCTGTAATATTTCAACAGCGCGTTTATCTGTTAAAAATTGATCAACAATAATTTTAACCTCAACACCTTCAGAATTCTTTTTGATTAATTTTTCAACTAGCTGATTAACTTCCGAGTCAGGATATTTATCATAATATTTAATCTCAAACATAACTAAATGAATTGATTTATCTGCAGAATCAATTAACTCAAAAACACGATCAAAATATTCTCGATCATTTACTATTTCAATTCCATCAACACCTGAGTCTGTAAGTGCAACATAGGCAGGGCCAACGTAAAAACTAACAATCAGTCCTCCAAGAAAAATACCGATTATAAAAACAATGCTTCTACTTATTTTTCTTTTGCTGATATCCATAACGAGTTACTTTTCCACAGTCAGAACAAGTATATTCAATCGCTTTGTTTTTTGCATTAGTTCTAACAGTAACTCTAGTTGGTTTAAAGTAAATATAACAGTGGTGACAAAACTTCTTCTTCAAGTTTTCAGGAAGTTTCAAAGTGTATCGCATAGCAATCTTCCGAGCAAGATAGACATATCTGTCTGCGAGTTTGTTCTCAGCTTTCACAGCCAATCCAAAAAGAATCTCAATTCTTTCCAGTCCAATCTTTCGATTTGAATCCCGTTGCATAGAAAATAGTAAATTAATAGAATAAAAGTTTATTTGAATATAAATGCCAGCAGCTTTCCCGCTTTCCCGCCATTAGGCAGTACCGACGAGTACGTGAAACAGCTTAACTTCCGTGTTCGGAAAGGGAACGGGTGTGACCTGTTTGCTGTGACCGCTGACAACTTTCCCTGATTTTGTGTATTTAAATACTTTACGAACGTCTCAACAGAGCTAAGAAAACCTATATAAAAAACTAAACACTTCTCTACCTATGGAGCTATTTCTTGATAAAAAGCCCAAACGACCAACAATAATTGAAGGCTTTCCGGGCGTAGGTTTTGTTGGAACGATAGCTACAGAATTTATGCTCAATCATTTGAATGCAAAATCTATTGGATATTTATTCAATCCAAATTTACCTCCAATTGCAATTCTCCACGGTAAAGAAACTCGAAGACTCCTAGAAATATTCCACGCTCCAAAAGAAAATCTAGTTTTTATCCATGCAATTTCTGGAACAAAAGGATTGGAGTGGGATGTCGCAAGTGCAATTGTGGAGCTTGCAAAAATTCTAAACGCAAAGCAAATAATTAGTCTCGAAGGAGTTGTATCTCCGGACAATGCTGAGACTTCAAGGATTTTTGTAAAATCAAATGACTACAAATCAGAAAAAGAGCTTCTAAAACTGGGTGCCGAGAGATTAGAAAGTGGTGCAGTGACTGGAGTTACTGGAGCATTAATGCTCACTGCCGAAAGTGTAAACTCAACATTTCTATTTGCAGAAACTCATTCCAGAATGCCAGATTCTCGCGCCGCGGCAGAATTAATTCGAATTCTTGATGTTTACCTAAATCTAAAAGTAGATCCAAAACCATTAATCAAACAAGCAGAAGATTTTGAAAACAAAATTAAAGAAATGATTAAGCTTGGAATAGAATCGCAGGGACCCGGAGATGATGATTCACAAAAAGTAAATTATTTAGGTTGAATTTGCCTCATCTAAAATTGAATCAATATCCGAAACAACTATATTCGAAGGTATTGCAAATCCAAGACCCTCATAACCTGCCAACTTAGCATTAACAATTCCAATAACTTCACCTTCTTTATTCAAAAGTGGCCCTCCTGAATTTCCAGGATTAACTGCAACATCAGTTTGAATTAATCCGGCAGCACCATCAATAATTATTCTATCTTTCGCAGATACAATTCCCTCAGTTACAGTAAAACTCAATCCTAAAGGATTACCAAGAGCTACAACCTTCTGACCAATTTTAACATCATTACTATTTCCAAAATCAAGATTATATAAATTATCTACATCAACCTTGAGCAAAGCAATATCATTAACTGAATTTGAGCCAACAAGAATCGCATCAACTCGAGAACCATCACTAAACAAAACCTCAATATTGCTTGCAGTTTTAATTACGTGATGATTAGTAACAATGTAACCATCCTCACTGTAAATTGCACCAGATCCTTGACCATCATCAGTCAAAACAGAAACAACTCCTCGCACTGCATCTTCAACAATTTTACTAAAATCTCCAGAAACCGCACTCAACTCAGCAAGACTTTCAGAAGTACTTGTCAAATCGGCCTCAACAGTTTCAATTGAACTGCGAAGTTCGCTTGCAGTCAAACCCAACTCTTCAGCAAGAGTATCAATATCTGCCTGCAAATTAATGTTCTTTGTATTTAGGTCACTAATTGACAATTCAAAATCTTGAATAACTGAATAATCAATACCTGTAGAAACTGCTGCCACAATAAATATTAAAGTAAATAAATACTTACTAGAATGACGACTTAAGTGTGCTTTCATAAAAATAAATGTTATTGCTGATTTAAATAATTGCCCCAGACAGGAGTTGAACCTGCGACCCCCTGATTACGAATCAGGTGCTCTACCGAACTGAGCTACTGAGGCTTGGAAAATCCAATTCTCAGCCATATATAAGTTTTTATATCTGGATTTCAAAAAAGAGACATATGGAGAACTATCATGAATTACTCAACAAGGCAAAAAAAGAAATAGATTCTTCAGATCACTTACTTTTTGTAACGTATAATATAGTCAAAGATTCAAAATTCGTATTCTCAGTAACAAACCAATTAATTGATGCAGTAAAGTATGCACTCGAAGCTTTACTGGAATTCGAAAGAAAGTCAAAATTGATTGAACCCTATCCAAAACAATTCAATTTCATGGTTGATACTTTCAAAAAGAAAGTGTCAGAACGAAGAGAGTTCGAAACTAGTACTCTGGTTTTTTTGAATAAGCTTGTATTGATGGAACAAACTATAGATTCAAGTTCTTTGAATTTCAGAAGAGGAGAAACATATGTTCTTGCAGATGAAGAATTCGGAACACAAGCAATAGAACTTCAAACAATTAAATCATATTTTTCAGATGCGAAATCATTTGTAGAAAAGGTAGGTGAGATTATTGAACAAGATTGAAGAAGCAAGAAAGAAATTAACATTTGCAGAGTATTTACTTTCGCAAGATAAATCAGAAGACTTTGCAGTAGGCGCAATGAAACATATTCTTGATGCAGCAAAACTAACGCTACAAGAGTTGACTCAATTCAATTCAGTACAAATTGAAAGTAAGGCAATGATTACTCAACATTTCAATAAATTACATGATACGCCCTACAAAGATTTTCATAGGGCATATTTCAAGATGATTGATTCCGAGTACAACAGTCTACAAGTTTCTACGAATGCCTTAAAAACTGTGAAGGACTTCGTTAATCAGGTGGAAGAAAATCGCCAAATTAAATAAAATTATTCCAGATACTAGCGCTATAATTAATCAGACGCTTAGTGAACAACTTGAAAAAAAGAAGATAAGTTTCTCAGAACTTCTGATCCATCGCGCACTTCTTTCTGAATTAGAAAATCAAGCAAACCAAGGAAGAGACACAGGATTTCTAGGATTCAATGAACTGAAACTTCTAAAAGAACTATCAAAGAAATACAAGTTCAAAATAATATATGCAGGAGATACCTTATCATTACAAAATATAAAGCTAGCAAAAAGAGGAGCAATTGATGAGATTATTAGAAATCTTGCGCTTGATGAAAATGGAACACTAATTACTTCAGACAGAGTTCAATCAGAAGTTGCATTAGCATCAGACATAAAAGTAATTTATGTTGGATCAATCCAGTCTGACGGGAAGTTAACTTTTGAAAAATATTTTAAGGAAGGATACATGTCATTACATCTGAAAGAAGATGAAGTCCCAAAAGCAAAAGCAGGTCAACCAGGAGAATGGAAATTTTTAGAATTAGCAAAGAAGAAGCTAAAGGAATCAGATCTTGAAAAGATAAGTTCAGAAATTGTTGATGCAGCAAGAACCCTTTCACAATCATTTCTTGAGCGTTCAAAGCGAGGTCACATAATTGCACAGATAAGAAATTATAGAATTGTAATAACTCGCCCACCACTTTCAGATGCTTGGGAAATAACTATTGTTAAACCAGTAAAAAAATTAGATTTAAATGAATATAATTTATCTCAAAGAGTTCAAAATAGATTAAGTGAACGAGCTGAAGGAATGCTAATTGCAGGAAGTCCAGGTTCAGGTAAATCAACTTTTGCACAAGCACTGGCAAAAAAATATTCAGAATTAAATAAAGTGGTTAAATCTTTGGAATCTCCAAGAGACATGCAACTACCACCTTCAATAACACAATATTCTTTGAACAAAGCATCACACAATGAACTTAGAGATATTCTATTATTAACAAGACCAGACTACACACTTTACGATGAAGTAAGAAATCTCGAAGATTTCAATCTATTTGCGGATATGAGATTGGCAGGAGTTGGAATGGCAGGAGTTGTTCATGCATCAAATCCAATTGATTCAATTCAAAGATTTATTGGAAAGATAGAAGTTGGAATGATCCCATCAATTATTGATACAGTAATTTTCATAAAAGAGGGTCAAGTGCAAAAAGTGTATGGATTAAGAATGGGAGTAAAAGTTCCATCAGGTTTAAAGGAAAAAGATTTGGCTCGACCAGTTGTAGATATTTATGATTTTGATACTGAAGATCTTGAATATGAAATTTATTCATTCGGAGATTCAACAGTCGTAATGCCAATCAAGAAATTGAAACAAAAAAGCAAGAAAGGTAGCAGAGTTGAATTAAGATATAGATTAGTTGAAACTTCCAAATATTATGAATATTTATTCTTCACTCCAACAAAAAGAGTTTCAGTTGTAATTGATAATATTCTAGTTTCAAAACTTCCTCTACAAAAAGGACGATCATTAAGAATAATGAAAAAGTCACGACTTGGAAAAGAAATCAGACACGCACTCAGAAACAGATTAGAAGTTAGGTTTGAATAACTAAAGTTAAAATTTTTCCAAATTAGAAAAACAACCAACATACTCTAAAGAATCCAATTTTTTATGATCAGATTTTTTGTATGGCCAATAAGTAGTAATAACTACTCCTTTTTCTTCATCTAGAACTGCACAATATGTACTTAGTTTATTAATAATACAAAGAAAGTAATCAGAACCAAGCTCTTCACTTCTTTCTTCATCACGATACCAAACACCACGATTTCTTAGTTTAAATTCCAAGAGATCATTCTTTTCAATAGATTCGTCCCAAGAAGTTATATTAAATAACCACTCTTCTAGTTCTACTTCTCTGTTACTCATGTGTTTGCTAAAGTATATATCAGTCATAATTTTTTACAGAATTTTAGGTATAAAAGTGTTTCAATTTAACGGACCTGGAGAGATTTGAACTCTCGGCCTACTCCTTAGGAGGGAGTCGCTCTATCCAAGCTGAGCTACAGGTCCAATATTAATCTTCAAAAGTTCTTTTTAAGTCGTTCGCAATATCTTCCCAATTGCGAGAATCTGTAAATAATTTTGCACCAACAGATTTCAATTTAGATTTAACTGGGGATTTGTAAACCATATCGATTGCTCTAACAACAAGTTCCCGTTTCAATTGAGATTTCTTCAAAACGATCCCTGTTCGAGAATTTACATAGGTAGGAATAAGTCCAGCATCAGATGTTACCACTGGAACTCCCGAAGATATAGCTTCCATCAAGCTTAAAGCAGAAGTTTCAGTTTTAGATAAGAAAACATAAACATCCATTGCTCTCAAATATTTTTCAGGATCAGAAACAAAACCTGTCGAGATAATACCTTCGCCATCTAACTTATCCCGTTCGGGACCATCTCCTAAAACCAATAATACCGATTTAGGTCTTTTTTTTCTAAATACTTTGAAAGAATCTACTAACAATTTTATATTTTTTTCCTTACTCAAACGACCATGAAATCCAATTACAAAATTACCACTAACTCCCAAATCCTTTCTAATTATTAATCTATCAAATAAGTTTTCCTTGAATCTATTCTGATCAGCATTCAAAGGAACAATCTTAAATTCAGATTTAACTCCCGCCTTCTTGTAGCTATCGACAATCATTTTATCTGGAGCAAGAATAATATCTAGATTTGAATAGATTCTCCTAAATATTGGTTTTAATAATCTTGCAACACTTTTTCTACCAATTGCAAAAGGAAACAATTCCCAATCAATCGTGTGTGCATATCCAATCAATCTTTTCTTTCCTTGCGCCGCATAGACTGAACTTGCACCAAGAGTTCCACCAGGAGTATTCACAAAAACAACATCTGCCCAATCAACAGCATCACGAATTGTTTTACGGACAGGTCTACTTGGTTTAAATTCAGCAATTGTAAAATTAAATGTTGGAGAATAGATAACTTTCATCTTTTTATCTCTTACAATCTTCTCAACACCATCAAGTTTAGGAACTAAAAATTTAATATCAAAATCGCTATTCAAATATTTGTAAGTTTCACCCATAAAACGAACAATTCCATCAACTCGAGGATAAAAAGTATCTGAAACAAAAAGGATTTTTTTTCTTACCATTTGTAAAATACCTCTGCACTTAATTTACCATGTCTCACACCATTCCAATAATCTTTAAGCAAAGCCAGTGCAACATTATACTTCCAACCAACTGTAGGATCCTGAGTTTTGAATGCCTTTAATGCCTTTCTTTTTTTATTCAAATATTTGCTGGTGTCGATAACTAATTTTGGTTTGTGAATATTTTTAGATCGAATTGGAGACCAATTATTAAACGTATAAATTCTTGCATTTAGCTTGCGTCGAGTAGCTTTCTTTTTAATCAATTTAGCCACACTAATATGTGCAGGATGACCATCATCAAGCGAATGAGTTAAGATTATATCTGGGTTATATTTCTTCAAAAGATCGCCAACTTTCTTTTGAATTTTAGAATCTTGAATTTCTCTACTCAAATTACTATCTGGCAAACCCAAAAAATGAATTTTATTCGCACCAAGGATTTTTCCTGCAGTTACTGATTCCTTAATTCTAGCATTTGCGAGCGATTTTGGAGATTGAAACAAACTAGAATTCTCACCATATGTAAAAATAACTGAAATTACTTCATCTCCATTTTCAACATATGAAGCAACAGCACCACCACAACCCAACACTTCATCGTCAGGATGTGCAACACAAATAAGAATTCGCATAATAAAAACAAACACTTCTTCGTTTTAAAGGTTAACTTTTTAAACTAAAATAATAGAAGAGAATTAGCGCGTCGATGGTGTAGTCTGGTATCATTCTAGCCTTCCAAGCTGGTGACCCGGGTTCAAATCCCGGTCGGCGCATTTATCATTGAAAAGTCTTTTAAAGGCTACATACACAAAAGAACCATGAAACTTAAGAAACTAGCATCAGCAGGACGTTTTGGACCTCGATATGGTAGAAGAATTAAGCAAAGATTACTTACTTCGGAAATTCCGCAACGAGCAAAACATAAATGTCAATACTGTATGAAAAAGAGTGTTAGAAGAGTTTCTTTAGGTATCTGGGAATGCCGATCTTGCAAAGTTAAATTTACAGGAAAAGCTTATAGTCCTGGAGAACAAAAGGCGGTAATATAATGGCTTATAGATGTCAAAGATGCGCAGAAGAAATAAAACAGGAGCAGGTCAAATTTAGAGTAATTTGCCCTTATTGTAGTTCAAGAGTTCTTGCAAAACAAAGAAGTCTGGAATCAAAACCAGTCTTAGCACGATAATGTTTAAATCAGAAATAGAAATTAAATGCAAGAAAGAGTTACTTGAAGCCTTCAATTCAGCTCTCGAACCTGAGCAAAATTTCAAAACTAAACGCGCAGGTTACAAATTAAAACCTTCAAAAGGTAAATTAACAATCAAAATAACAGCAGATGACGCAACATCATTCCGTGCAGTCAACAACACGTTAACGGGTTTGATGTCAATCGTCTGGAAAATGTGGAAACTAAAAAATGAAACCGGAACAACTACAAGAAAAGCTAAATGAACTTAATGTTTTACAACAAAGATTAGGTATTTTTACACAACAAAGACAACATCTTGAAATGTCTAAAAGTGAAATAGAGACATCTGCAAACGAAGTATCAAAAGCAAAAGGAAAAGTATATTCTCTAACTGGAAACGTGATTATTGAAAAAGATGCTAAAAAATTGAAATCCGAATTAATTAGTCAAAAAAAGGATATCGATAAACATCTAACTACAGTCAGTAAGCAAGAAGAAAAGTTAAAAGACCGAGCACTAAAAATACAGACTGAAGTAACTAAAGGTTTGAAAGATGACAAGTCTAAATGAAGCAATTGAGCTTATTGATGAAATTTGCGAAGAACATGGTATGCCGAGAAATGTAAAAGAAGTATTAAATGAAGTTAAAACAATACTTCAAGATAATTCGCGAGATGTACAAATTATTCTAGATACTGCAAAACAAAAAATTTCAGATTTATCTGAAGATCCAAATTTACAAACATTTTCAAGGACTCAAATTTGGAATCTAGCAAGCGCATTAGAAGAAGTATAGTGTTATTCTTTATATCTAACAAATTATCTAAAACTTTATAACTGGATAATAATAAAAAACCTTATGCCACTACGAGCTTTGAAAAACAAATTTGGAAATATTATGAACAGCGGAGATGTTATTCTAACTGAAGATTATGTTGAACTAAGTCCTGAAGCTCGAAAGAAAAATGCACCAAAGATGATGGTTAGAACGTTCAGACTTGAAGAATTTGAATCAGTAAAGGATATTCTGGCTTCAATAAGAGAAGGCTACACAATTTGTATTGTAAATATGTTGCCTCTGAAAGATAAAGATTCAATCGGTTTGAAACGAGCAATTGACAAATTGAAGAAAACAGTCGATGCAAACAATGGAGACATTGCAGCATTTGGTGAACATTGGTTAGTCGTTACTCCTAGCGTTGCAAGAGTTTATCGAGCAGCAAGAACAGCACCGCAAGAAGGAAATGAACCGACGGCGGAAGGTACAGGATCAGTACAAACTTATTAGACAAAACTTATTTATAGTACATAACACATAATTACTTATGGTGCTATCTACAGAAGAATTTGTCCTTTTTTCAGCAATTATTGGTCTTTTAATCGGGGTAGTTTTTGGACTAAGATATATTATCAGACTTGAAAGAAAAATCGAATCTCTTGAGAAAGCAATTAAAAAAGCATTACCAATAAGAAAGCGAAAGAGATAAAACTCTCTTAAACCATTTTTAATTATGATTTATAAGTTTAAATTATCTGGAGAAAGTCTAGATTTATCAAAGTTTGAAGTTGAGACTCTATTCAAAACTAAATGTACACGAAAAGGAAATATCGGTATTTGTAATTTATCAATTTCTCCAGCAAAAGTAAGAAACATTGCAGAAAAGTCTGCCATGATAAAAAAAATATATTCTAAAGATAATAAAATCTGGGAAGTAACAAGTGGACGATTCAATCTTCGAGTACCAACTGCAAGACCGGCATTCCACCCCACAGGAATGAAACCCAAAATGGCAAGAATGTTAGTAAGTTTAACTGGTACAAAAAAAGAAGTTCTTGATCCGTTTTGCGGGATCGGTGCAACACTAATCGAAGCAGGAGTTTTAGGATTATCAGTACTAGGCTCAGATTATGATGATAAAATGCTAGAAAAAACAAGAACAAACCTCAAACATTACAAAATAAAGCCAAAACAAATAATCAATGCTGACGCAACAAAACTTTCAGAGTTTTACAGAAAGAATTCAATCGAAGCAATAATCTGTGATCCGCCATATGGACAATCCTCAACTACTTCAGATAAAAATCTAAGAAATCTTTTCAGATCGTTCATGAACGAAGCCCACAAAGTTCTAAAAAAGAAAGGGCGATTGGTAATAATAATTCCCAGCAAATTAAAGATTCCTGGATTAATTCCAAAAGAATTCAAACGATTAGGAAAATTTGATTGGTATGTTCACGGAGGATTAACTCGGCAAATAGTTGTTCTTGAAAAATAACTAACATCAATAACCGCGTAAATATAATTCTAACTTTCTACGCTTAGGATTTTCATCAAAAATAGTCGGTTCAACTTCTTCAAAAGTCGCACCATTAATAATATCATCAAGACCTCGATTAGCAACTCTTGTTCCAATCAATTTATTACATTTACCTTTAATAATTTCTTCAAAAAGAACAGATTCATCTTTACCAATCATTACAGGTTCACAACCACGTTTTTTATACACAATATCGGAAGTTCCACCAACACCCATATTTTTTTCAGATTTAAGTTTAGCTAGAACTGATTGTTCAATCATTTTGGACGTAGAAAGACTATTTGGATCTTTAATTGTTTCATAAAACTCATTAAGACTTTGAGATGATAAATCTCTTCCAGATCCAACTGTCATAAAATTTAAAGCAACCTTATCGTGAGTAAGAGGAGTAGCAGTATATATTTCAGGTGTTCCACCATTAAACCCCACTGTAACTACTTCATTATTTAAATACTCTTTAAACTGGCCCTTTTCGTCCGTTAATGATTGTTGTAAAATTTTAATTATATTTTCATCAACTTTGTCTTCCTTTTTATGACCCCTAACTACATCTTCAATAGTTAAACCAAATGCAGAATCTAATTTACAATTAATCTTCTGATTTTTCAAGTCTTTTAAACTACAATAAATTTGTTCAGAAACTTGTTTTGGAGTATAATCTTTCGGTAAGCTAACATTTCCAATTGCTTCATCAATAAAGAAATAATGTCCAGTTATACCGGAAATTGTTCCAGGAAAAGTATCAACATATAATTTATCTCCGTTAAATGATTTTCTTCCAAGACCACTCATTTGTAGGTCTCCGACTAGCGCAACAGTATTCTCATTATGCGTCCCAATAATAGCAGTCATACTCAGGCCTTCAAATTTTCGTTTATAAACCTTATTAAATGACTAGATTTTATTTAATTAATGAAGTTCAAATCACCCTTTTTTGCAGCGCCAATGGTCGGAGTTTCAGACACAGCATTCCGAATTATGTGCTATAAATATGGTGCAGGATTAGTATTTACTGAAATGACCTTTGCAGCAGCATTAGCAAGAGAAGTTGACAGAGTAAAGATTGATCGACGAAGAGAAAAATCAGTAGGAATTCAATTAGCAGGAACCAATATGAAAGAATTAGAATCTGCAGTAAAATTCATAGAAGACCGAGTTGATGTTTTTGACTATAATCTCGGATGCCCAGTAGGAAAAGCACAAAAGCAAAAAGTCGGAGCAATTTTACTTGAAGAACCACGATTAGTAAGAAAAATACTAAGCAAAATAGTCTCATCAACAAATAAACCTGTTTTTGCAAAAATCCGTTCAGGATATTCTGACAAAAATATTAACTATCTAAAAATCGGAAAAATCGCTCAAGATGTTGGTTGCGCAGCAGTAACACTTCATCCACGGACTGCAGCAACCAAAAGCGGAGGGGAAGCAAAGTGGGACCATATTAAAAAATTAAAAAACAAACTCAACATACCAGTAATAGGAAATGGAGATGTTAAAACTCCCGAATCAGCATTCCAATTAATTAATACAACAGGATGCGACTATGTAATGATTGGGCGCGCAGCAGCAAAGAATCCAACCATTTTCAAACAATGTAATGATTTCCTAAAAAATGGAAAATACAAAGAGGAAGACAGCATGAAACTCGCAAACGAATACTTAGAACTTGCAAAGAAGTACGACACAAAATTCTCAAAAGTCAAGAGTCATATGACTTACTTTCTAAAACAACACGCAGGAAAAATCAACAAAGCAAAAGACCTTAAAAGCCTGAAAACGACATTGAAATCACTATGAACATAGTAGATGTGCATTGCCACTACACATACAAGAACTTCCAAAAAGATCTAGATAAAACTATCAAGAAGATGGAAAAAGCAGGAGTAAAGAAAGTAATTACCAATGGGTTGAATCCAAAAGATAACAAAGAAGTTCTAAAACTTGCAAGCAAATACAAAATTGTGGAAGCTGCAATAGGAATTTATCCGACAGAGGCCGGAAGTATGTCTGACAAAGAACTCAAAGAAATTCTTAATCAAATTGAAGAAAATAAAAATAATATTATTGCAATTGGAGAAGTTGGTTTAGATCATCATTGGACAAAAGATAAGAAAAAAAAAGACCGACAAAAAGAAGTTCTAAGAGAAATAATCAAACTCGCAAATAAAATAAAAAAACCAATTATCGTTCACTCACGAAACGCAGAAAGTGAAACAGTTGAAGTTATGAAAGAAGCAAAAGTTCCAGTTATCATGCACTGTTTTTGCGGAAAATTAGCACCAACAAACGAGGCAATAAAAGCAGGATTCTATTTCTCAATTCCAACAATGATTGTCAGAAGTAAGACGTTCAAGAAACTTGTAAAGCGAGCGGGACTGGATAAATTATTAACTGAAACTGACGCACCCTTCTTAGCACCAAAATCTGGAGAACGAAACGATGCATCAAACATTACACAATCAATTACAAAAATTGCTGAAGTTCTAAAACTGGATGAACAGAAAGTTGCACAAAAAATATATTCAAACTACAAAAAAGTGTTCAACCAACAACATTCTTCTTAGATTCAAAATCCCAAAAGAATAACACAAGAACTAAAATTGCAGTTCCAATAAGTAATGAAAATATAAAGTTGTAAAATAAGTTTGTTCCGGCCAACAATCCAAAACTCCAAATACCAACAAACGGTGCAAAGAAACTCCACAATCTTCGGTTTGCAAAGAACATTTTAGTTCCACCAGATTCGGGAACAAAGTCCCTTGTACGAGTTAATAATTTTGAACCGCCAGGAAGACCCAATCCACTTGGAATCATTAATAATGCACTAAATATTCCAGCAATAGGAATAACTCCACTTATCATGCTCCAGATTAGTAAGTTTAGCAAATATGCTGTAGCAATTCCCTCGAAAGCACTATGAACAATTGAAACAATAGCTGAAAAAGCCACTAAAAATAATAAAATTGCGCTACGATAATAAGTTTCATAACCCAAACCTGCACGCCAACCCATACGCAAAAATGGTTTGTACTTTCTCTTAAACTTTAAATCAAAATTCATCAAATCAAGAAAAAGGAATTGTCCATTACTCAAAAAAGCCATAGCAATTATTAAAAAATAATTTGTAGGATTTGCATTTTTAATTAATTCAGCATCCGCGTTTACTAAGAATTTACTTATTATTCTATACACAAAAATTATGAAGAAATATGACAGTACGATTCCCAAAAGAACTAATGGAAGCGCTACCGACATATCCTTTGTATTAAAAAATCTAGAATAAGCTATAGCAAAACCAAAAACAATTGAAGAGATTAAAATGGGTCTCATATCAGATGCAAATTTTATTCGCGATAAAATATTACTTTTTGACTTGCGTTTTCTAGCCATAGTAAAATCTGCCTTTACTCAATTATATATCTTCCCAAAGCATATAAACTAAAACTATCAATAAAAATTATGGGCGAATTAAAACAAGTAATTCTAGTAAATATGGAACTTGGAATGAGCCGAGGAAAAATCGCAGCACAAGTTGCACATGCTGCAGTCGAAGCATCACTTCGT
>Ga0066863_10000980_pt1 | contig 14159 bp, 6 predicted proteins | sample ETN02SmetaG_2_FD_65495 | JGI IMG/M metagenome (GOLD analysis project Ga0066863, IMG submission 65495) | Marine microbial and viral communities from oxygen minimum zone, Eastern Pacific Ocean - ETNP2014F10-02SV253 | ecosystem: Environmental > Aquatic > Marine > Oceanic ...
TCAGCAGGGCCAACAAGGTCAGCAGGGCCAACAAGGTCAGCAGGGCCAACAAGGTCAGCAGGGCCAACAAGGTCAGCAGGGCCAACAAGGTCAGCAGGGCCAACAAGGCCAGCAGGGACAACAGGGCCAGCAACAAGACAACGGCCAAGCTCAACAGCAGCAAGGCGGACAGCAAGGCGGTCAGCAAGGTCAACAGAACCAACAGGACCAGAACGGCCAGAATCAGAACGGCCAGAACCAGCAGCAGCAAGGTCAAACCCAGAACGGCCAGCAACAGCAGGGCCAGCAGGGTCAACAGACCGACCAGCAGCAGGGTCAGCAGCTCGACAACCAGAACGTCAACGATGTTGATGGAGATGGAATACCGAACGAGCAGGACATGGATGACGACAATGACGGAATCCCTGACTCACAAGAAAACGACATCGATGGCGATGGTCAGCCCAACGCCCAGGACGATGACGTAGATGGTGATGGTATCCCGAATGCACAAGACGATGACGACGACAATGACGGTATCCCGGACGATCAAGATAGCGATCCAAAGGGTGAGAACGCCGCCAATGACTTCGACAACGATGGTGTTCCTGACTTCATGGACGATGACGCCGATGGCGACGGAATCGATGATAAAGAGGAGGTCGAGGACGGAGATGACAGGACTGACATCTACGACCACGACAATGACGGAATCAATGATGCAGTCGATTTGGACAAAGACAACGACGGAATTGACAACTGGGCCGACGTGTACGAGGATGGCAGTTCAGCCGCTCTCGACCACGACAACGATGGTGTGAATGATGGTGTGGATGAAGATGATGACAACGATGGAATCATCGACACCGAGGAAGGTGACGGAAGGGTCGGAGACGACCGATACGACCACGACAACGACAACCTCCGTGACGATTTAGATGCAGACGATGACAACGACGGTCTCACAGACTGGTTCGAAGTCAACGACGGCAACAGCCTCACCGGACAATTCGACCACGACAACGATGGTTCAGAAGATCTACCGGATCTGGATGACGACAACGACGGCCTGCTCGACGACCTCGAACTTTGAGGTCATCCTGTAGGATTCGACACAGGACCGAATGCACCTTTCGGTGAATCATTCGGCTACCGCGCTCCGGGGTTTAGACCCCGGGGCGCCTCACTTTCAATTTTCTTCACGTATTCATAGGCGCCCATTTCTGCAGTGATACGATACCAAGTCGATGATATTCTTCAGACCTGTAATGCCCATCCATTAATGTAGGAAGGGACTGGCAGCCGACAGCATGTCGAGTGGACACTTGATTGAAGAATCAATGAGCAAGAACGGGTCCCGAACCTCAGTCATCATTCTGATGATGATGGTCTGCGGGTCAACACTGAGTATGATCCCAGTAGGTGCTCTACAACCCACAAGCAGTGAGAGCGGTGCCGCAGAGGAACAGATGCCTGCACAGCAGACTGTTTCCTATCACGGTGAACAATTAGAGACTGAGATTGTAGGTGATGGAACAGGAGAAAGAACTGATCCCATTCACCCACTCATGGGTCAGAATCTAGCACTCATGCATCCCGCTCTGGTAGATCCTGGGTGGACTGACAGTGGAGCAATATATGGAAAAATCACAGATATGGAAGCCTACTATCTGCTCGAAGAGACATACGGCCTCTCTGCAGAATTGCCCCGCAGTGGCGACCACGACAACGATGGGATTCCTGATCTTGAAGACCTTGACGATGATAATGATGGAATCTACGATTTGATTGAGCGATTCGACGGATGCTTTGGTACCGACCCCTATGACCATGACAACGACGGAATATTGGATCACATCGACCATGATGATGATAATGATGGAATTCTAGAATCGCCTATCGACTTCAATCGAAGTGGTGGGTTGGATCCTGTCAACGTCACTCGTCACCGATATATCGTAGAGGATTTCATTCATCCTTGGACTGGACAACCCGTTGGACAGAATTACCTGGCTGACCAGAATCCATGGGATCATGACAACGATGGGGTACCAGATGAAGATTCAGATGGTTCTGGTTCCGGGTCATATGATGAGGACGATGACAATGATGGACGAATCGATCAATTTCAGTGGCCCTGTGACTTTGACTCTGACGGCACCGCCGACTACTTCGATGAAGATGATGACGATGATGGGGTAATTGATGTTCTCGACCGCCACCCATACGATGCGTCTGTCACGTCATTAATGAGTGGATTCTCAAGCTACAACACCCATCGTCTATGGGTACACTCAGACTACCAGGCCCTCGATGCGCAGGTAGATTTCGTTGCTTGGGAAGCATTGATCCATCCCACTGCTCCCGCCTTCACTGAAATTCATGACGGGGATCTTGATGGCGATGGTATTCCAAATTTCTTGGACGCTGACTTGGACAATGACGAGACCCCGAACAGTGCGGACACGGACGACGATAACGACGATCTGCTCGACATGTGGGATCCCGATGACGATAACGACGGAATTCCAGACACTTGTGTTCGAATTGATACAAATGCAGACGGGGTTCTCGATTATCCCGGCGTCACAGGAAGTATCCAAACACCGGGAACCGATTGTGAGATAGATTATGATGCGGATTTGGACAATGACATGTATCGAGCATTCGACCAGAACTACAACTCCATCTGGGATTGGTTCGACCCAAGTCTTGGAGGAACCATCAGAACTCAGACAGATTCAGTCACGAACAAAGATCCTGGACTTGGTTCTGCTGATCAGCCCTATGACCTAGACAATGACGTGCTGCTGAATGAGAACGATTCCTACATGTTGACACCATTAGCCACGGTACAGGGATGGAATTGTGAGACCAATGGCATCACTGCCCAAGGAGGCATCAATATCAACCAGAATTACAACCCTGCTCTTTCCTCAGACCCTCGCTGCATCACCGAACGAGCCTCCTACACTCAGAACAACGATTGGGATGGAGATGGTGTGAACAACTGGATTGATGTTGATGATGATAATGACGGAATTCCAGATATCATTGACTTAGATTATGACTGTGATTTCGACAATGATAACGATCTCAATCTTCTCAATGGGTCAAGATATCGTGACGATGGGCGTAACATCGAGGACATCGATATCGATGGTGATGGACTTTCAAATGACATCGACTTTGATGATGATAATGACGGACTCAGTGATATTTACGATCCTGATGACGGGAATTGTGGTACGGTCGACTATGATACAAACGACCTGTTCTACCAACCCTACTACCCGCTCAAAGATGGAGATAATCTCGATGGGACCTTGGATGGTGGACAATATACTTCGAACACGACTGACTACTGGAACCTCGCATATCGACTCAACCCGTTCGAAACGGTTGACCTGAACTACAATGGGTATGATCCAATCAACCGCAAGGGAGGGACAATCTCGGAATTTTACTGGTACTTCTTCACACGTTGGGCAAGTACGAATGGGGAGAATGCAGTTGATACCGACGGAGACGGAGATTCTCTGGTCAACGGCTTGGACGTGGATCAAGACTCAGATGGAATGCCAGATTGGTGGGATCAAGATGAAGGAAATGATGGTCTTCTCGACATCTATGATTTCAAAATGGGGGGGTCGACCGACAATCGACAATCGTGTGGGTGGACTATCGAACAAGGCTTTGTCTGCGGCTGGGATTACGCCATCCTCTATCGCATGCCCTTACAAGGTTCAAGCTCGTTCTCACTCCCCTACAGCACCCGCCCAGATTCCACTATCACGAACTATGAGTGGGAGTTCAATGGAGTGACCATCAATAGTTCTGGATACAACCATGATGCGCAGGGCACCGGTTTTGGAGGCATGGAAAATAATAGAGACATGTGGAATGCATGGATTGGACTCCAAGTGAACACTCTCAACTGGGCTGTTGATTTCAACGGAAATGAGTTCCCAGACGAACTTGTTGATGCTCTGAAAGATGATGTCGATCCTGACAATGACTGCCCCGCACCACTTGGTGCACCGTATCCAGACCCAAGCTGCATGAGAAATGATACTGCTGACGTCGACGATGACTTCGATTCAGTCTATGACGCATATGATGTCGATGATGATAATGATGGAATCTGGGATTATTTTGAGATCGATTCAGACAATGATTGGGATGATGATGCAAACGTAGAGATGCCATCGTTCTTCACCGGGCTTAACTGTGAGGATAATGATGATGATGGGACGGATACCGACCCTAACGAAGATGGATTCTATGATGCTGTTTGGGACAGAGGGATGCTTGTCCAAGGATACATGAAATCGGGCAATTACATCCTTGAGCATTTTTATGACGTCGACAATGACAATGACGGAATCCCCGATCCTGAAGACCCAGATGATGACAATGATGGTATCCTCGATGCAGCGCAAGAGGGAATTTGTTTCTGGGGAGAGGAGAACAGTCCTTGGGACCACGATAACGATGGTGTCTATGATTGGGACGCCAATGGGGATTGGGATGGTGATGGAATCGCAAATAGCAACGAGAATATCGTTGGAGTGAACTTACACATCTCACGCTGGGACCACGACAATGACGGGGTCCGTGATGACCTTGATGAAGACGATGATGAGGATGGTATGAAGGATAAGGATGAGGTGCTCCTATGGCCGCAACGATTCTTTACCAACTCAACCAATCCTTGGGATCATGATGATTATGGGAATGGTGAAGGAATCTGGAACCCGAATGATGACCTTACTGGACCCGATGGACAGGATATCGATGATGACAGCGACTACGAAGGATCTCGCGGTGATTGGACGATTGACACAGAGCAATGGGAGACTGTTAGCGAAGGTGGGGCGTATTATCCAACAAATTGTACGGGGGCTCTTTCCAGTTCAGACTGGGACAGAGACAATGATTGCATACTTGATGCCGATGATAAGTGGCCAACTCGCATCTTCCTTGACAATTTTACACGCCCGATGTGGATTGATACGAAAGTTCCAGCTGTCTTCACTGGCCATGTAGATTGGATGCTGGATGGGTTTAATTGGACACCTGCTGCTGAAATTCCCATACAGGTCATCATTCGATGGAAGGATAACCAGTCGATTGCAGTTGAATCAGCAGATATTCTAACCGATGCGAATGGTAATTTCCTTGTCGGGCAATTCCTTCGTCCGGAGGACCTCCTTCCAGCAAGCAACGGAACCTATGAGATTTGGGCTGAAGTCACTGAACTGTTCTTCCACGATTATAGCAAGACCCCATACTATGAGTCTGGAGTCATGGCTAATCTCACTGCTGACATAGCACTATGGGAATATTTCAGATCTGAAGAACAGCCACTATGGTTCGATTTCAAGGCTCATTACGAGGCTGATTGGACCAGAAATATCTACGATAATCGCCTAGTGTACGCCCCCTTCACCTTCACTTTGAAGGGCCCAAGCACCGCACCTCTTGACGCTCTATCTTCTGAGTATCCCTTCAAAGATGGAAAGAATATCACGAATGGCGGGGCTGGTTTCCGCACTGATCGTTCAGGTTGGGCATCAGTAACATATGATCAAGCCAACGATACTTGGGATCAGGTTCGTTGGAATGTGAATCTGGATAATGGAAGAGGGGGGTATGAACAGATCTTCTTCAACCCCGTGACCAACGATCACGATTCACAGGGCGCCTATGAGTATACCAATACAAGTCTGATCAAAGGAGAATACGCCATTGAGGGATTCCTGCAACCGGAGCTCTCGAACACAGGCATCTATCCGCACACAGTGGGTGATGAAACAACGACATTCATGATACGAGCTGTTCACAGAATGTACCTTGAAGCAAAGATGCACGTACCTTCGACGAATCCGATTCAATACTTCGATCTCAACATCTTCAATGGAGCAAGTTTCGGAGCTTGGCGAACTGTGCTTTACACACCCGCCCTCCCAGAAGGGGTTTCGTGTGAAGAGGCTGGTGTCGGACTCTCCTACCTATTGTGCTGGGATGGCGATCCTGCTACCCTTCCGGGAGCTGCTGATCAGAATGTGACAAGCCCTAGTGAACAAGCGATGAAATTCGTCAGTGTCAATGCAACTCATTGGACAATTGATATGCTCAGTAGAGGAAGCCTTGAGGTCCCACCGTGTGGCCCGGTTGACATCACTCTGAGCACTAGCTTGATTCGATGTGAAGTGGTTCCGATCATGAGCATTAGAGAAGAGTTCCAAGTCACAGGAAACGCTGAAAATAGAAGCCATGTGGGCTGGGCCTGTCCGCCACCAACGACTGCATCTGATTGCTATCGTGATGGAAAGACCGACCCTATCAATCTCATGATGGATGTGAATGGGGATGGTGGATTCAGTGGTTCATTCTCAGGCAAAGCAGAGATTGCTAAGACAGAATATCCACGACTTATTGATTCAAATGGAGACAGTAGCCTCGTCGCAGCCGATGATGATGCAATCTATGATTTCGACTTCTACTGGAATCCAAACTATGGCGCTGGAACCTACATGATATCAACGAATTTCGCCCAGTCTGGTTACTACTTCACTGGCGAGGTGGATAGTGTCGCCTACACCACTGGAACATATGCAAATATCACTCTGACAGGTGAGACTCTCTTCACAATCACCTCAGCCCCAAGAATCTATCGAAATACACAGACCGTCATCGATGCACGGCTTATCGATAATGCTGGATTACCTGTTTCTTCGGTTGGCGTTGACTGGGCATGGCTTGGCTCAGGCGGAGATGTTACTACCGGGACTGCTTTCACTGACGCTGGTGGGTTATTCCAGATTGAACTCGATATCCCAGATGATCACGAACTCGGTGAATTCAACCTCCGCCTTTCTTATGCAGGATCGAAATTGCTCAAGGGAACTACATCTGAATTGCAAGTATGGGTCGTATCAAGAACACACTTGTTGGAATTGCCTACCGTTTCCTGTGCCCCGCGATGTATGGCTGGAGAGACATGGGAGATCGCTGTTCGAGTCATCGACGATAATCGCACACCATATACGGATGAGGGTGGAACGCCAATCGATGGCCGAGGAACTGTGCAAGTCATCTTTGAGGGATTGGACAAACAAGACAGAGTTCATCGACGCGTGGTGGCTGAAATAGTTCCAAGTTCAGGTCAAGCTCGCAAAGAGTTCCTCCTGAACCCAGCAGATATTCGCTTGATGAAGGACTCATACCTGCCAGATGGATACGGTCCAGTGACTGTTCACCTGAGGTATGTTGAGGACTTACCACACGAGGGATGTCTTGAGAACAGAACTCAGTTAGAGGATAGTGGACTGCTGAATCTACAAGGTAGTTGGGACCCATGTGTCTCCATCGCTCTGAGCAATGATTTCAGAATCACAATGCCATACTACAATGATGGCGGAGGTTTCATGCTCGTCTCCCGCCCATTGCTGACTCTTGATAATCAAGAGACTGATATTTACACAAGTGATGCTGAAGGTAATGCAAAACCAATGATTCTTGAAGGCACCTTGAGAGATGAACTCGGTGAACCACTGGATGACCGGCGTGTCAGAGTTTCATGGAGCATGGAGAATGAATTCGGAGCGCCAGGGAAATGCCGAAGCGGACCGAACAGTTTTGCTGTCACGGACACCAATGGAAATTGGACAATCGAATGCGATATCTCAAATGCGAAAGCGGGCAACATTGACGTGAAGGTAGAATTCAACAATACGGACCAGATTTATGCTGACGTTCTCCGATATGAATCTGTGAGCACGACTCGCCCATTCCGACTTGTGTCTAACAGTACCTTCGAATTCGACACTATTGGTGATGGCTCCACAGGCGCTGAGCGTGCCTTGGTAGTGGACATCCTCAATAATAACCTCGATAGGAGTGGCATTGCAGCAGACAGCGCAAGGGACTTCATTCCAGTCGTATACTATGATGAGCCATTCCACGTCTCTGGATGGTTGAACCAGACTAACGGGCGACCCCTTGCGGGCAAGTGCCTCTCAGTCTGGATCGATGACAAAGCCACACCTGAAGAGACTGACTTCACTGATGATGAGACTGGCCGCCTTGAATACGCCTCTTATGATGAAGAACCTCTAGTGCGATTCAAGCCACCATACAATCCAGCAATCTCCAGTGAAGGGCTGCACACTGTGACGGTGAAATACCTCCCTGATCGGGTCCATGGAGATTGTGAGATTGATCGATTCAAGACCACACTAGGTACCGAGGTCTCCACGCCCGTATTCGTGCGCGTGAAGGTCAAACTATTGATGGAATCTGTCCAATGGAATGATGATATGTTGATCGGCCAAAGTATCGAAGGGGCCGTTCGGCTCCAACAGATGGATGGAAATCCTGTCGCACAACAGCAAGTTTCCTTCCAGGTGATGTATCTTGATCCTGAAACAGAGAAATGGACAACATACACTTGGATCGATCTGAATTTCACCAACGCAGAAGGTGTTGTTCCGTTCGAATGGACGATTCCTCTGGACAATCCATGTCCTGAATGTCAATGGACGATTGCTGCTCACGCCAACACATCTTATGCATACAAGGATACATCGAATCCAAGATTGACGAACCATAGTTTCCGAGTCACTGCCTCATTGGCCGTGATGAGTGATAAGGCCGGATATTTCACCCCGCAGACCCAATTCCTGCTCATCACAGGTATTCTTGTGCTGGCCATCATTGGTGCCGTCGCTTATCGACGATACCTCGAACGGCGACGAATCGAAGTTCTCAGAGGCATACTCACAGATACGATGATGCAATTGAGAGCGGCGAATGAGTACATCCAAGTGATCTTCAATTGCTACAATGAACTTGTTCGATTCTTCCGCAAACATGGATTCCTCAAGAAGGTCTACGAAACTACTCGTGAATTCGAAGATGCGGTTCGCAGGGCTTTCTACATGGTCCCTGCCGCTGAATTGAATCGTTTCCTAGCCATCTTTGAAGAAGCTCGATATTCTAATCACAACATCGGTGCTGAACAGAGAGATGGTGCCATTCAGACCTTGCAGGCCATCACTATGGCCATTGATTCCGCTATCGGGGCGGATGGACTGATCTCCCGCACGTCAGAATTCGAAAGTGCACTGCATGAAAAACAAACCAAGGCTGGCGAGTTTGTTAACGCCGAGGGGAAAGTCACTCATGCAGGACAAGAGGGCACGGATTCAGGTGCCAGTTTCAAAATCTGAACCGGTTCATCTGAAACCCTGGCATGCCCTTGGGCCCCAGAGTAAGCACGTGGGTTGAACTAAGGTTAGCAGGAGATGCTCAAACCATATTGCCCTTAGCGTCAAGCAATTCGATTGCAAGACCTGCATCTCTGATCGAATTGAGGATTTCTTCATGCAGGTCATCTGACCAAGCATCGAGGGCCCCGAGATTACTTGAACCGGATCTATCAACAAGAGTATCGATAAGATGATTCAGAACACATGACACACCATACGTCTGGCCAACGCGGAAGGCGTGCTCGATACCACCGTGTTCGGGATCCTCCAATCCAAGACGGGTCATGACCTCACCCATGTACCCCGCAAAGGCACCATATAATGCCTCAACGACTGAGGCGGAGTCCTCATTGTGATCAATCCAAGCTTGTACTTCAGCCATAGCCGCCTGCTCTGAGTTTCGATAACTTCGGTGTGCGGCCATCAGATCATTCGTTTCCAAGTCCATGGCCTCAGCGATGATAGCCTGCCAATTGTCATCTTCCATGGGCGGTTGAATCAGCCTCTGGATTAGAAGATGCCGAATGATAAGGGTTCAGCAATGGGTGAGTCTTGTCCCGCAGCCTTCTTAATGAGAGGGTTGGTCGCAGCGACGCTCAACCGGGTATGATGATGCATGGGACGACAGTGGCCTAAGAAGAACAGCGCCTTGGTCGACACCATCGACCGACTTAAGGCTCACACCCGTGAGACCGGCGCACCGTTGTGGAGGGATATTGCCCTGCGGCTTGAACGTCCTCGTAGTCAATGGGCCATACCAAACGTTTCTCGTCTCAACAGGCATACTGAAGCCGGCTCTGGCGCAATAGTCGTGCCAGGATCTTTGCTTGGCACTGGTCGCATCGACGGTCCAAGAGAAGTTGCTGCGTGGCGCATCAGTGACAAAGCACGCCAGAAGATCGAAGCCGAAGGTGGCGAGGTCTTGACAATCGATGAGTTGATGGAACGACATCCAAAAGGCGTAGGAGTGATGATTCTTGGATGAGAGTAAGGCAATGACATATGTCATTGATGCTAAAGGACTCATTCTCGGTCGAATGGCGTCGGCTGCTGCTGAGCTGCTGATGCAAGGTCAGAAAGAAAAGAGGGATGACCGTGTCATCATCGTGAATGCTGAAGAAGTTGTTATCAGTGGTCGGAAATCACGAATCATGGAAACATATCGGGCAAAATATGCATTGAATCATCCACGCAAGGGACCATTCTTTCCACGAATGCCCGATAAAATCGTCAAGCGAACCGTTCGTGGTATGCTTCCAGTGAACAGAAAGAAGTCAGGGAGAAGAGCATTTGCTAACCTCCGTGTCGAGATTGGTTGTCCAAAACATCTCATTGATGAATTGCCCACAGATCATTCACGACCCGAACTGCCAAAGGACACTTTGAAGGTCCCGGAACGGGGCGTAACATTGAACGAGATATGTAAGGTGCTTGGGGCACCTACTGAACGATGGAGTGCGTGATACCCGTGGCAAAGAAAAAGGGACCGAAAGTTGTCACCACTAGTGGGAAGCGCAAGACAGCAGTAGCGAGAGCGGCTCTAAAAAAGGCGGGGAAAAAGGAGGGAGGAGGAAAAGTTCGCGTCAATGGACGACCTATCGACATCCTTGAACCGGAATTAGCACGAGAGAAGGCAATGGAGCCACTCATCATCGCACAGGCAATGGAACGGCTTGGCACTGTTGTTATCAATGTCACAGTGCATGGAGGCGGAGTCATGGGGCAAGTCGATGCAATTCGAACTGCTATTGCAAGAGGTCTTGTCCATTACAACGATGGTGTTGAAGGAATTGATGAAGAATTGAGGGATGAATATCTTCGGTTCGATCGAAGTCTGCTCGTCAATGATCCGCGACGAAAGGAACCGAAGCATCAGATGGGGCGCGGAGCGCGCAGGAAATGGCAGAAGTCATATCGATGAAGGGAGAGAGAAGAACATGATCATACCAATCCGTTGTTTCAGCTGTGGCGCCGTGATCGCCGACCGATGGGATGAATATATGCGCTTGATTGGTGAAGGGAAGTCAAGTGAGGAAGCAATGGACGCCATCAAATTAGAGAGATACTGCTGCCGACGAATGTACGTATCCCACGTGGATCTGATGGATGACATCGCCCCATTCAGTACTTCTTTAGACTCATGATCTGGGCCTTTGGCCCGAATAGACAGCGAACGGTTAGAACACAACTGGTTTCTGTCAGAATGTGGAGCACATGGAAACGGGTGGCGGGCAATCTGCCTCTATCGCCGAATATCTGGTCCTTGCCATCGTACTACTAGCCACTCTCTCTCTCCGAGAACCTACTGTAATTGACGATGAGGGGACATTTGAACTGTCCCATATCTCTGGAAATCTGATTCTCTCAACACGTGCTTCGATGGATGGATTAGGGCTCTACGAATTCGAACGCGGGGCACATGCTAGCATCGAAATGGATGCACATACTGTAATCAGCGAAGGGTGTGAGAGTTGTGAAGGAATTCCAAAAGGTGTGAGGTTGAATGGGTCTGTCATCATTACAGAATTGTTCGACGATGCTGGGAAACTTGGAAAGGTCGAAGCAACACTGGAGGTAATCTATTTGCGTGAGTCCGTCAAATCAGGATTCATCACCAAAGAATGGGTCCGCATTGATTGGGACGCTGGACCTGCATCAGCACAATGGGACATTGTCATTGCACATGACCCTCCACGATGGGTTCCAGAGGATCGCGACAATGCCGCCTTCATCTCAATCGATAATGGACGTGAGAGTAGGAACGGACCGTGGCTTCTTGTGGAAGAGATGCTCGAACATTCTCAGAATGTCGTAGGGTGCATTCCAACCAGCTTCACATGTGATAGTACAACCCCACATGAATTCAATTTCACAAGCAGTTTCGAATCGGGCAGAACACCGCAAACAATACCGCATATCGCCACGTGGACCCCCATTCAAACAACCGCCGATAAGGATGGGATACCCGTACTGATGGAAGGTGTTCGAGAACTGCTCGTGACAGGGAAAAGAGTGAACAATTCCGCACCGTGGTGCCCTGTAACTATCGATGGAGAGGCATTAGCGTCGTGGGAGTTATCTTCGGTTGAGGGTCTGAATATCGCACCGATGAGTACTGTACTAGGTGCAACGGGGTTGCCCAGCGGTTCATTTTCTCCAGTAAATGGGATATGGACCGAAATTGAAAGTAATGGCGCGGTCTGTGCTTCTGCAATAAATGACCATGGAATCTTGATTATGGGGATCTACAAGCATAATGCATAATCAGATAGAAAATGGGTCAAACCTCAGACCCAAAAGACATACATACGTCGGGGAGGGGTTGCCGCGTCATGAAGCGTACAGCGTTGCTGGTGGTCCTAGCTCTCACGTGCATGTCACTGCCCTTGAGCATTGCAGAGAATGAAGTGAAGAATGACACAGATGTGATCAACGGAGTTAGAAGCACATTGAGTGTTGATGGGACTGTCAACACGAAGTTCGCAAGCATTGGCTCTGAGGTCATTGTTGAGGCAATGACTCGCGGACATACTGCCAATACTGTGGTCACCGCAGAGATCGTACAGCATCCTGGCCTCGATCCAATCGATTTCCTTGGCAGCAATAGTTTCCTTGGCAACAATGGTGCTATCTTTGGATCTGCAGGGGAGTACGTCAAAGTCTCAAACATCGTCCTCACATCGACGGGAGCGCATGCTGATGACCCGAACACCATGACGTGGTCTGGAACATATGTGGTTCCCACCACAGTACTTGGTGGAGTGTACAGTGCCAGAGTCATCGCAGAAGATGGAGGGCGCAAGGCAGTTGATGATTCAACTCAGATGTTCGAGCATTGGACTGGGTTATTCGAAGAAGTCCTACAAGCCTTCGATGATGCATGGGATACAACAAACCCTGCTGACGACCTCCAAGCTGAATTCGACAATATCGAGGATCACGTCGTTGCCAACGGTGGATGGGAACAATTGGTCTCGACATCTACCGAGGGTTCGGGTGTTGGTGGCAGCCAGCAACTCTGGGACGAGATGATCGACGCTGGGCGCGATGACTACGACGTCAAGGCAGGTGCTGATTTCCTTGAAGCCCTCATGGAGTTCTTGGATTCAGATGATGTTGACGCGGGACTGACTGTAATTGCTGCAATTCTGACATACATCGATGAATTCCCCGTCCCAAGAGAGATGGAGGAATTCAAACAAGTCGCTGAACACGCTCTGGCATTCGATCCTATCGAGAATTTCACGCAATTCGATAATACCGGTGATTTCGAGGCCGCTTATGACGCCCTTCTTGGTAGCAACGAATGGGTTGCATTGGAACAAGCACTCGATGACCTTGCGAATAACAGGAAACAATTCGAAGCGGTTCAGACGATTTTGCAGCAATTCGCCCTTCTCGCCGTTTCAGGACACCCAGAGGCGATTGTCGAGGCATTAGAAGCATGGGCATCACCCTTGGAGAATGAAGATCCCGACAGCATGACGCCGTTACAGAAACTAATCTGGACAGGAGTTCAAATGGAGTCAGTCTCACTCAATCCATCAGAACCTGATGGGGAACAGGTTCTGGAATACCAATGGTTACTCGATGGAACCTCTGAAGGTCAGGCGTGGACCACAAAGATGCAGACATCTGCACAATGGGTCCACGATGCCCGGAAGATGTTCGATGACCTACCTGAGAACCTGATTGGAGTACTGTTCGAGTTGTTAGAGGATGAAGCATGGGGTGAGGCATTTGATACGGCTGGTCAGATCTTTGAGCAATTCGAGAACCTGACTGGCTATAGCGACTCCGCGCACGCCGGCAGATTGGATGGAAATTTAGCGTGGTACGATTGGGAAACTGAATCGATGAGACCGCTTGATAATTTCCGCACAACTGCTCTCGACGGGCACGTTG
>Ga0066863_10000989_pt1 | contig 14115 bp, 10 predicted proteins | sample ETN02SmetaG_2_FD_65495 | JGI IMG/M metagenome (GOLD analysis project Ga0066863, IMG submission 65495) | Marine microbial and viral communities from oxygen minimum zone, Eastern Pacific Ocean - ETNP2014F10-02SV253 | ecosystem: Environmental > Aquatic > Marine > Oceanic ...
TTATCAATTCTTTACCTCTTATTGCTGATATAAATTCTTCCTCTACTCGCCAATATGATTGGTAAGTTCCAGGTACTTCTATTTCTTTTAAATTTGTTTCACGATCACCTTTAAACAAAACATAATCAACGCAATCTAACATCAAAGTTCCTTCAGTTCCAAATATCCATACGCTATCTTTTTGAGCATTCCCCTGTACTGTACTCATTTTTATATTATAAGTTGCTCCTATTTGTAAATCACCAATAATATTAATATGATCTGGAATCTCTACAAATGAATAATCTTTATAATCTTTTTTTATATTCACTACTGTTTTAGCTCTTGAATATACATTCTTTGCAGGCCCTACCCATCTCATTAATGCTTCGTACCAAATACCCAATTGCATAATATTAACACCACTCAAATATAAATTATTTCTCCAGTGATATTCTGACCCATAATTAGGATATCCGGCATTTACAGTCAAAGGGGTTTGATGGCTAATTGAGATATCAATTTGGATAATTTCTCCTATTTGTTTTTCAGCTATAATTTTTCTTATATACTTATCAAATTTCAAAGTCATAGGCGCCGGTACAATTTGTGCAATAAGGCCCGGAGATTCCTTCGATAAACTTAACATATCTTTGGCATTTTCATAACTATCAGTCATTCTAGCCTCAGTCATGACATGCTTATCATTGTTTAGAGCAGCTTCAACAAGAGTTTTGTGCATATATGGCCATGTTCCTATACACACAGCTTGTATATCTGAATCATTTATCAAATTTTTCCAATTAGTAAAAACTTTTGGTATAGAAAACTCATCAGCAACTTTCTGTCCTGATTCTTTTGATCTGTTACAAACAGATGCAACCTCAACTCCATCTATTTTTTGAAAATTAGGAATATGAAATTTCCTGGTATTCTCGCCTGCACCTATAATGCCTATTTTGATTTTATCATCCATTTATATACTCTCTAGTAATGTTTATAATTTATGAATATCTATTTTATATTAAAATATTAATAAATATTTAAAAGGAAAAAAAGTAATTAATAATCTAAATATGCTATCATCAATTCCTATAAAAGGAGAAATATATGAATTTTGCTGCTAATCTAACAATGCTTTTTACAGAATATGACTTTTTAGACAGATTTGAAAAAGCACATAAAAATAACTTTAAAGCTGTAGAATATTTATTTCCATATGATTACAAACCTCAAGAATTAAAAAACTTATTAAATGAATTTAACCTAAAGCAAGCTTTGCACAACTTGCCAGCAGGAGACTGGATTAACGGAGAAAGAGGCATTGCGAGTCATCCTGATAAAATAGATGAATTCAAAAACGGAGTTGATACAGCAATCGAATATGCTAAAACATTAAACTGCAATCAACTTAATTGCCTAATTGGAATACCCCCTAAAGGAGTAAGTGAAGAAGAGTTGGAAAATTTAATAATCAACAATTTAAAACATGCTTCAGATAAATTAAAAAATGAAGGAATTATATTATTAATAGAAGCAATAAATACTATAGATATACCAGGTTTTTACTTAAACACCACAGAGCAAGCTAAGGCAATAATTAATAAAGTTAAATCAGACAACATATTCATCCAATATGACGCATATCACATGCAAATTATGGAAGGTAATTTATCACTTACTTTGCGTGACAATATAGAAATGATAAAACACATACAAATTGCTGATCATCCAGGTCGAAATGAGCCAGGAACAGGTGAAATAAATTATGATTTTTTATTTAAATATATTAAGTCTATAGGTTATGAAGGATATATTGGATGTGAATATAATCCTTATAACGGAACTGAAAATGGATTAAAATGGTTAAATAAATGAAAAATATTATTATTATTAATTTTACAGATCAAATACTTTCTATAAACAGTCAAATTCAAATTGACGAATATAAAAACTTTGAAAAATTAATAATTACTAATCAGCAAGCTTGTTTTATAATTGTCAATTCATTGTCAGATATCCCTGATATAAAATATGCAGCTAAAATAATCGACAAGTCTAATATCACTTTTTATTTAATCACAATTAATATGGAAGCTGAGTTAATAGAAAAAAGCATCTTAACCAAAGCAGTAAACGCAGTAATATCGGGATTAGATCAAAAAAATTTCACAACTAAACTTAATGAATTAATAAATATGGTATAAATTTTGTCAGAATTCTTTGAAGTAGTTACACCTAAAGAAGGTATAAAAAGGCTTTTGTCTAAAAAAAATTTTCCAATAATGGTTTCAGAAAAAATAAATACGGTCAACTCTGATAGCCGTATACTATCCCAAGATATAAAATCTTCATTAAATTTACCCCATTTCAACAGATCTTCAATGGATGGATATGCTATTTATGCAAATGATTCTAATGGGGTTTCATTATCAAACCCAAATTATCTTGAAATTATTGAAGAAATTAAAATGGGGGATGTTCCAAAACAGAAAATATTAACAGGGAAAACATCACGTATATTTACAGGTGGAATGATTCCGGAAGGATCAAATGCTGTAATTATGGAGGAAGATACGGAAGAATTAGGAAATAATATGATAGAAATTAAAAAACCTGTTTCTATAGGAGAAAATATCATATTCAGTGGAGAAGAAACGAAAAAAGGAAAGATAATTATTAAAAAAGGAACAAAAATTAGATCTCAAGAAATTGGGAGTTTATTAGAATCAGGATTTACAGAAATATGTGTATCAAAAAAACCTATAATTGGAGTCCTCTCATCTGGAGATGAACTTATCTCTCCTGAAAAAACACTTGAATTAGGTAAAATTCGCGACATAAATACATATACAATTTCAAATTTAATTAATAATTCAGGTGGTGTACCTAAAATTTTTCCTATTCTTCCAGATGATCTGAATTCTCAATTAAATCAAGCAAAAAAGGCATTACAATTTTGTGACATGTTGATTTTTTCTGCAGGCAGTTCAATTAGTTACAGAGATACGACAGCCGAAGTTATAAATTCACTAGATAAACCAGGTGTAATTGTTCATGGTATTTCTGTTAAACCTGGTAAACCAACAATCTTAGGACTTTCAGGCAAAAAACCTATTATTGGATTACCTGGAAATCCTGTTTCATCAATAATGATTTTTATAAATATAGTAAAACCAATATTAGATAAACTTAATAATCATATTAGTATTATCACAAAACAAATAGATTGCATATTAACTGAAGACATTAACTCTCAAACAGGAAGAGAGGATTATGTACAAGTTAGTATAAGTAGCACTGCTCAAAAAACATTGGCAACTCCTGTATTTGGCAAATCTAATCTTATTAACACATTAGTAAATTCAGATGGATTTATAACCATTCCACCTGAAACTGGTGGATTATATAAAAATAGTTTAGTGAAAGTAAAAACTTATGAATAATGAAAAATATAATATAAATACCAGAAATTATTATCTTAATAATATTCCAATAGAAGAAGCTTTGGAATCATACTTCAAGCATATGAAAAATTATTTTGATACTCTCGAAACTGAAGAAATTCTAGTTACAAATTCTCATAACAGAATCTCATCGGAACCAATGTTTGCAAATATATCATCACCAAATCTAAATTTAGCAGCCATGGATGGAATTGCTTGTCATTATCTATCAACTATTGGAGCTACAGAAACTTCACCTGTAACATTACACAAATCTGAATTTGAATGGATAGATACTGGAGATCCTATAGATGATAAATTTAATGCAGTAATCATGATAGAAGATGTTTCAAAAGTAAATAAAAATAAAATAAAAATCTATAACTCAATTCCTCCTATGAATCATGTAAGGGAAATTGGAGAAGATTTAATACAATATGAAATGATAATCCCAGAAAATAAAAAAATTAATCACTACGATATAGGAGTATGCCTTGCAGGTGGTATAAACAAAATAAAAGTTAAAAAAATCCCTAAACTCAGATTTATACCTACTGGTAGTGAATTAATAAATCTAGGTGAAAAACAAACAAAAGGTAATTTAATAGAATTTAACAGCTATATCATCACAGGAATGTTAAACGATTTTGGTGCAATCTCTAGTACTTCTAAAATTATTAAAGACGACAAATCAGAAATTGAAAATGAAATTTTAAAATCTGTTAAAACCAATGATATTATTCTTGTGAGTGCGGGGTCATCTGCAGGATCAGAAGATTATACAAAAGAAATAATTTCCAAATTAGGAACCGTAATTGTTCATGGCGTTTCTATAAAACCCGGACATCCTGTGATTTTAGGTGAAATTCAAAATAAAGCTGTAATTGGATTACCAGGTTATCCAATATCAGCAATATTAATAACTGAATTAATAATTAAGCCAATTATTGAAAAAAAACTTAATCACAAATTAATTTTTGATAACACAATAAAAGCCAAACTAGCAAGAAAATTAAACTCTGTTATCGGTGAAGATGAATATATTAGAGCTACTGTGGGGAAAATCAATAATGAATATGTAGCTGTCCCTTTACCAGGGGGGGCAGGTGTTATAAGTTCAATTCAAAAAGCTAATTGTTTAATTAAAATACCTCGAAATAAAGAGGGATTTGAAAAAAAACAATATATAGATATAAATCTATTAACTGATATCAATAAAATTGATAACACAATTATTTGTAGTGGAAGCCATGATATTGTTTTAGATTTATTAAAATCATTTCTACTTAAAGAAGGAAACGAATATGATATGTCAATTAACCCTATTGGCAGTTTGGGTGGCTTATTATCAATTGATCAAAATTTATGTCATATATCAGGAACACATATTTTTGACCCTGAAACAAATACTTACAATACATCGTATATAAATAAATTTATCAACAATCAAGAAGTCGAAGTAATAAATTTAGTAAATCGAATACAAGGCATCATAGTAGCAAAAGGGAATCCTGAAAAAATAAAGGATTTACAAGATTTAAATAATAAAAACTTAAATTTTGTAAACAGACAAAAAGGATCAGGGACAAGAATATTGTTAGATTATATGCTTAATAAAGAAAAAATAAATCCATTAAATATTACAGGGTATGAAAATGAAAAAAATTCTCATTTAGCAGTTTCATATGCTATATATTCTGGTAATTCAAATGTTGGTTTGGGCATAATGTCTGCAGCAAAATCTTATAACTTAGATTTTATACCTTTGAAAGAAGAAAATTTTGATATTGTAATTCCAAAAAATATTTTAAAAGAAAAATATGTAGAGTTAATGTTGAATATAATAAATTCATTAGAATTTAAAAAAGCAATAAACAATATTGGTGGATATATTACAAAAAACACAGGTAAGCAAATAAAATTATGATCACTAAAAATTTATCAGGGATAATTTTAGCCGGCGGCTTGAGCAGAAGATTAGGCAGAAACAAAGCTGTTGAAAATTTTAATAACAAACCACTTTTATCTATTGTATATGATTCCATAAAACCATTTGTAAATGAAATAATAATAATAGTAAATAATAAACAAAGACAAGTAGAATTATCATTTTTAAAAAATGCAAATTTTGCAACTGATGAATACAATAATTCAGGTTCGCTTGGAGGTATTTATACCGGACTATCGAATGCAAATAACGAAAAAGCGATTGTAGTAGCTTGTGATATGCCATTTATTTCTCCATCAATAATTTCTTTAATGATCAGTAAAATCAAATCCTCAGATGATATTATTATTCCTGAAACTGAGGGGTTTAAACATTCTACTCATGCTATATACAGTAAATCCTGCATTGAAATCATCAAAAAAAATTTAGATGATAATAACTTAAAAATTTCTAATATATTTAATATGTGTAAAACTAAAATTATTTCCGAAAACGAAATTTATGCTACAGAGCCTTGTACTAAAAGTTTCTTTAATATTAATAATGAAATGGATTTAACAAAAGCAAAAAAACTAATTAAATAAATATGATTCAAATAAAAATTAAAATAGAATTTTTTGGAAGAGCAAGGATGATTTTAGGTTTTAATTCCTTTGAAATAACTGTTAATAAAGCAATTACAAAAGAAGAACTTATTTACCTGATAGCAATAAAATATCCGAAATTAATTGGGGAAATAATAGAAGAAAATAAATCCAATCTCAAGAAAAGCTATAATATAGGAATTAACGGAATTAAAAATCCTTCAGAAAATGAATTAAACCTAAAAAACAATGATTGTATTCTAATATTTAGTAGTCAGGCAGGTGGTTAAATATGAATGGATATAACAACAAGTATCTGCTAATTAATTTAAACAATTATTCATATGAAATACACCCTTTACCTGAAAATATTTTAACTAATTTTATTGGAGGGACCGGCTTAAGTTCATATTTGCTATACAAATATTCCTCATTTAATTCAGACTCATTTAGCCCAGATAACCCTTTAATATTTTCTTCAAGTCTATTAACAGGAACTAAACTTACAACAACAAGTAAATTTGCAATAACTACAAAATCTCCTTTAACAAACTTTATTGGAGATTCTATGTCATCAAGTCATTTTGCAGACAAATTAAAAAAAACAGGTTTTGACGCACTTGTAATTATTGGCAAAAGTAAATCAAACAAAATAATAAAAATCCAAAATTCATCTATAGAATTTATTGATGCCACCAAAATATGGGGGAAAACCACCAATGAAACTGAAAGAATACTAAATCAAAATCTTGGTAATGATTTTTCTTTCGCATGCATTGGGCCTGCAGGTGAAAATTTAGTTAGATTTGCCGGAATAAAAAACGATAGTGGAAGAATGGCAGCCCGAACTGGTGTAGGAGCAGTAATGGGCTCAAAGTTAATAAAAGCAATAGCCATTCACGGAACTCAAGAAATTAATATAGCTAATCAATCTGAATTAAATGTAATAAGAAAAGAATTATCATTAAAAAGTTTAAGTGACTCAACAGAAAAATACAGAACAACAGGGACTACAATAAACATGTCCATACTTAACAGATTAGGAATGTTGCCAACTAATAATTTTAAACAATCAGTATTTAAAGAAGCAAAAAATATTGAAGGTGAAAATCTATTAAAAAATCATTATTCAAAAAAAGCACATTGTGCGAATTGCACAATTGGATGCGAAAAAATCTTTATAACAAATGATGATGATAATCAAACTGAATCTAGGTTAGAATTTCAAACTACTGCAAGTTTGGGTTCTAATATTGGAGTAAGTAATCCAAACTGGATAATAAGAGCAGCCAATTTATGTGATGAGCTTGGCATGGATACTATTAGTACAGGAGTAACTATCGGATGGGCGATTGAGGCGTCTGAAAAAGGACACTTAAATTCTTCAATAAAAATAAATTCAGAAAATTCATTATTAGATCTTATTAAAAAAATTGCATACAGAGATTCTATAGGTGATTTGCTAGCTGACGGAACTAAACTTGCTTCTGAATCCATAGGACAAGATTCAGCAAATTACGCTATGCATGTTAAAGGATTAGAAATCCCGTCATATGATCCAAGAAATTTGCCGGCTTTATCATTGGCATTATCAGTTAGTACAAAAGGTGCCTGTCATAACAGAGCAAGCGCTTATGATATAGATTTCAATAACAAGGAAATTTTTAATGACCCTACTATTATTGCTTCAAAAACAAAAACTAGCGAAGATTATTCAGCAATTCTTGATTCAATGATATGGTGTAAATTTCTAAGAAAATCTTTCAATAATTTTTATGATGAAACATCAGAAATATATTCATTAATTACCGGAGTTAAATATAATTCAGAAAATCTTAAAAAAGTTGGAGAAAGAATAAATAATATTAAAAAATTATTCAATATTAAAAATGGTTGGATTAGATCAGATGATAATCTTCCAGAGAGGTTGTTAAATTCCAAAAATCAAATCATGTCCCATTCTTACTTAAATTCAATGATAGATAATTATTACCATTTCAGAGGATGGGATAAAAATGGTAATATACCTATATCAAAACTTAACGAACTGAATCTTAATACAAAAGAATATGCAAGCAAAAACACAATATGAAAACACAAAGGAATTATTGTCAAAAAACTTTCCTCCTGAAAAAAGTTCGTTATTACAAGCATTACATCTAATTCAAAAAACTCAAGGCTTTGTATCTCAGGCTGACATGCTACTATTATCAAAGTATTTAAAAGTAGCTAAAAGTGAAATATTTGGAGCTATAACAAGTTATCCGGAAATAAAAACTCAAATTGAAAATGATCTTAAAAGATGTGATGGTATTTCATGCGTTATCAACACAAAAAACATTGAAATAAAACTTGAAACAACTGACTGTAAATTTAAATGCTTTAATGCACCGATAGGATATCAAAATCACAAGTATTATTCTTTAAAAACACCTACTCTGATTCCTTTAATTTCAGATCAAACACCTATAATAAGTTCTAATTCAATACTAAATAAAAACATTGTTTTAGAAGGAATAAATGAGATTAAAAATACTAAATTTGAAACATATAATAAAATCTACAAATTTAATGCAATTAAAACTACCCTTAATCATTCTTCTGAAAAAATAATTGATATTATCGAAGATTCGAAACTCCGCGGCAGAGGAGGTGCATATTTCCCTGCTGCTACGAAATGGAAAATGGCGTCTTCATACAAATCAATCCAAAAATATTTAATTGTAAATTGTGAAGAAGGAGAACCTGGTGTATTTAAAGACAGATTTATAATGGAAAATATGCCTTACAGATTAATAGAAGGAGCATTAATTGCAGCATATGCAAGCCAAAGTAATTACCTAACTTTCTATATAAACGGAGAAGCAGAAAAAAGTTTTAAAACAATTAAAAAAGCTCTTCAGAATATGGAAAATAACGGCATCATAAAACCTAATAAAACAATTTTAAATTCTTCATACAAACTCAATATAAAACTAGAATCAGGTGCAGGAGGTTACGTATGCGGGGAAGAGACGACTTTAATTAATACTATGGAAGGAGATAGGAGAGAACCAAGGTTAAAACCACCCTTCCCTACAGAAAAAGGAGTCTTTGGAGTCCCCACAGTAATTAATAATGCTGAAACATTATGTAACCTTCCATATATAATGAATAATTCGCCATCCGAATTCAAAAATATAGGAGATCCAGATTTCCCAGGAACGAAACTATTAAGCATAAGCGGACATTTTGATAAATATGGAATACTAGAAATACCAATGGGAATATCAATAAATGATGTAATTAAAAAGACTGAAATTGAAGACAAGAAAAATCCAATAAATTTTCTTGGGATAGGAGGGCCATCTAGTGGGATATTACCTCAATCTGAATTTGACACAAAGTTATTAGGAGGCTTTTTAAATGAATATGGAATAATGTTAGGAGCTGGTGGATTTATAGGATTTAATAGCAAAACAGATCCAATAGATGTGGCTATTTATCTTTCTAAATATAATGCAACAGAATCATGTGGAAAATGCACTCCTTGCAGAGAAGGAACTCCTCGTATGACTGAATTGTTAGAAAACATAAAAGAGAATCCTAATGACCAAAACAAGTTAGAAGAGCTTTCTTTAATGGCAGAAACTATAAACTCCGCATCATTATGTGGGCTAGGGCAAGCAGCAGGAAATCCTGTAATAAGTTATTTAAAATATTTTCACAAAAGGTAATAATTCATTTTATGAATAATATTAAAATTAAAATCGATGGACAAGAAATTTCAGTACCTAAAGACTTTACTGTCTTAGATGCTATAAACCATAGTAAACAATATATTTCGCAATTATGTAAAGACAGTGATATGAAAGCGCTTGGTGCTTGTAGAACATGTATTGTACAAATTGAAGGTGTTAGAGGATTTCCAGCCTCATGCTCAACTCCTATTAATGAAGGAATGAATATTAAAACATCAGATCCAAAACTAAACAAAATAAGAAATAATGTATTATCTTTAACTGCTGGCATGGTTAATAAAAATGGGGCTAACAAAGATTATAAAGATTTATCACAAGCAATAAATTTTTATAATGCTGATCACAATAAATTCCAACCAAGAAAAAGAGAAAAAACTGATACCAGTAATACTGTATTTGATATAGCCATGGAAGATTGTATATTGTGTGGCAGATGTACAACTGGATGCCAAGAAGGAGCTCAATTTATTGGAGCTATTGATATGCTTGGCGCAGGTCAAAATACCAGGATAGGTACTTTCAATGACCAACCTTTGGCAGAATCTGTATGTACAACCTGCGGACAATGCCTTTCAGTCTGCCCAACAGGCGCTATCAAAAAGAAACCTGAACCAAAAAACATCGTAAAAAACGTAAATACTACCTGCCCTTATTGCGGAGTAGGATGTGGAATAAAAATACAAGTAGATAATGAAAATAACATGGTAAATGTTTTAGATGATCCTGATAATAAATCTAGTTTGGGAATGCTTTGTGTAAAAGGAAGATTTGGATATAAATTTGTTCAACATAAAGACAGAATTAAAACTCCGCTTATAAAAAAGAACGGAATATTTGAAGAATCCACATGGGAAGAAGCAATTGAATTAATATCAGAAAAACTATCAAAATACATAGGTAATTCATTTGCAACTTTATGTTCAGCAAAGGCTACAAATGAAGATGGATATATACAACAAAAATTCTCTAGATTGGTTATGCAAAGCAACAATATAGATCATTGTACAAGATTGTGTCACTCCCCTTCTGTCGAAGCAATGTTAAAATCTTTAGGAAGTGGAGCAACGAGTAACTCATATATTGACTATGAAGAATCAGGATGCCTGATTATCGCAGGTTCAGATGCCAACTCCAATCATCCTGTTGCCGCATCAAGAATGAGAAGAGCAGTTGTGGAAAAAGGTGCTAAATTAATCATTATCAATCCCAGAAGAATTGAAATGTGTGATTATGCTGATCTATGGTTAAGGCCAAAACCTGGTACTGACGTGGCTCTTTTAAATGGCATAGCTAAAACTATTTTAGATGAGAATTTAGAAGATGAAACTTTCATAAAAAACAGAACAGAAGATTTTGAAAAATGGAAAAAAATAATAGATCAATATCCCGCAAAAAAAGTAGAAACTATTACAGGGGTAAAAGCCGAAGATATTAAACAAGCTGCAAGATATTATGCCAGGCCAAAATTTGGAGGATCTTGCCTTATTTGGGGTATGGGCATTACACAGCACACTAATGGTACAGCCAATGCTCATTCTCTTTTAAATCTCTCTTTATTAACTGGGCAACTAGGAAAACCTGGTTCTGGTATTTCACCATTGAGAGGACAAAATAATGTTCAAGGATGTGGAGATTCAGGATGTCTTCCAAATTCTTTTTCAGGATATCAAGTTATAGATAAAATCACGATAAATAAATTCAAAACAGCATGGAATACTGATACCCTCCCAGAAAAACATGGTTATGTAGTTACTGACATGGTTAAAAAAATTGAAGAAGGTGTAGTTAAATCAATGTACATTACAGGAGAAAATCCTCTTTTAAGTGAACCTGATCTACATCATGCTGAAGATGTGTTTAAACAATTAGAATTTCTTGTTGTTCAAGATTTGTTTTTACATGAAACCGCACAAATTGCAGATGTAGTTTTGCCAGCTGCAAGTTTTGCTGAAAAAGATGGCACTTTTACAAATAGTGAAAGAAGAGTTCAAAGAGTCAGGAAAGCAATAAATCCAGTCGGTAATTCAAAAGCTGATTGGAAAATACTCCAAGAAATAGCCAATAAAATAATTAATAAATTATCTTTAGATATAAATAATCAGTTTAATTATAAAAACCCTTCAGAAATATGGGATGAAATGGCCATGTTAACCCCAAGTCTCAGCGGTATCAACTATAACAGGCTAGATGTTGAAGGAGGAATTCAATGGCCATGCCCAGATGTATCTCATCCTGGAACCAGATTTTTATATGAAAAAGATTTCCCAAGAGGAGCCAAAGCAAAATTCTATGGATACGAACAAGGTCCAAGAGCAGATGAAATCCCTAATAGCAAATATCCATTAACTTTAATCACAGGAAGAATTCTTTATCACTGGCATGGAGGGACAATCACAAAAAGATCAGAATATTTATTATCAAAATTTTCTGAATTGGAGGTATCTCTAAATCCACAGGATGGTAGTAAATTTGGGATAGATGATGGAGACTGGATTTCAGTTGAATCAAAAAGAGGAAGACTCGAAGCTAGAGCGGCATTTACAGACAAAATGGCAAATGGTGAAATTTTTGTACCATTTGTAAAATTACAAGATCATGCAGCTAATTTTCTAACAAATCCTGCAGTAGATCCTGAATCAAAAATACCCGAATACAAAGTATGTGCGGTAAAAATAGCAAAAGTTTAATATTATTCAACTTCAATTCGAAGTCTTTTATTACTTTTACCTTTACTCTCGTGCCCAATCATTTTAATGTAACCTACCTCTGAGGTATTGTGAACATGAGTACCTCCATCAGCTTGTAAATCTAATCCTTGTATATTTACTATTCTTACAAACTCAATACCCTTTGGTAATAAATTAATTTTTGTACGAATTAAATCTGGTATTTGAAAAGCATCTTCTCTTGGCAATTGATAAATTTTTATATTTCGTTCTTCAGAAACTTCTGTATTTATTTTTTCTTCTACTTCTTTTGAAAAATCAGCAGACATTTCTTCTAATTCAAAATCCATTCTACCTGATAAAGGCTTCATATCCCCACCAGTAACTGAAGCTGAATAATCCCTCCATATAACACCACATAAAATATGCAAAGCAGTATGAGTTCTCATAAGTTTGTATCTTTTATCCCAATCAATTATCGAATTAACTTCGGAATTAATTTCTGGTTTTGCTCCTTCTATTAAATGTATAATTTTCCCATCAATCCTCTTTAGACCTTTGACTAAATATTCATTATTCTCCAATATTAATTTCCCATTATCTGACGGCTGTCCTCCTCCTCCCGGATAAAATACTGTCTGATCTAAAACTACTCCATGATCATTTACTTCTATTACTTTTGATTTACATTCTTTAAGATAAGAATCTGAATAACATAAAATTTCCATAATTATCCTTATATAAATATATTTTAATTATTTTATAATATTTCTAATAAAAGATTCTATTTATTATGAAAGATTTTGATATAGCAATAATAGGAGGAGGGATAATTGGGCTTGCTACCGCAATGTATGCTCAAAACAAATATCCTAAAAAATCTATAGTAGTATTAGAAAAAGAAAGTACTTTAGCAAAACATCAAACCGGAAATAATAGTGGTGTAATACATGCTGGAATTTACTATCAATCAGATTCTCAAAAAGCTAAATTTTGTTGGCCTGGATCATTATTATTAAGAAAATTTTGTGATGAAAACAATATTGAATATGAATTATGTGGAAAATTAATTGTTGCCTCTGACAAATCAGAAATTAATAGCTTAGGCAATCTTTATGAAAGAGGAAAAAACAATGGAGTGGATGGACTGCAATTAGTTGACGAATCAAAAATAAATGCACTTGAACCATATGTGAAAGGAGTTAAAGGGGTATGGAGCCCTAATACTGGAATAGTAGATTATGTAAAAATTACTGAAGCTTATGCAAAAATCTTCCAATCAAAAGACGGTCAAATTTATAAAAACTCAAAACTTCTCAACATTCACTCAAGTTCATCTGCTTTAACTCTAGAAACTAATAATGAAGATTATTCTGCTAAATATTTAATAAATTGCGCTGGGTTACATGCAGACAGAATTGCCCAGATGATGAAACTTGAAACAGATGTAAGAATTGTTCCCTTTAGAGGGGAATATTTCACATTAACTGATGCTGCAAAAAAAATGGTAAATGGATTAATATATCCTGTTCCTGACCCAAATTTACCATTCCTAGGAGTACATTTTACTAAAAGAATTAATGATGAAGTAGAAGCTGGCCCAAATGCAGTAATGGCTTATTCTAGGGAAGGATATAAAAAATTTGACATCAATCCTGTAGATCTATTGGAATCATTCACTTATTTAGGCTTCTGGAAAATGGTAAAAAATAATTGGAAAACAGGTTTAAGTGAACAATATAGATCATTAAA
>Ga0066863_10001009_pt1 | contig 14011 bp, 19 predicted proteins | sample ETN02SmetaG_2_FD_65495 | JGI IMG/M metagenome (GOLD analysis project Ga0066863, IMG submission 65495) | Marine microbial and viral communities from oxygen minimum zone, Eastern Pacific Ocean - ETNP2014F10-02SV253 | ecosystem: Environmental > Aquatic > Marine > Oceanic ...
AATCAGATGGTATTGTATCAGTTAATGAGACTGTATTTGAACACGACCTTACAGTCAATGCAAATATGTCTGCAATTGTAGCAGGACCTGTGACAATACCTAACGTGACAGTCAATGGAAATCTTAATGTGATTGGTGATTTAACAGTAACAACTGATACAGAGGTGTCAGGAACACTCAACATAACAGGATAGATATGCCAAGTTTCACAATGGATGGCACAACCATCTTCAGCAAATCAGGAAGTGATATAACATATGCATCTGGTAATTTAACAAATGCTCTTGCAGATTCAAATACGACTTATCCTGCTGGGCATATTGTAGATATAAAAACAGCAGTTTATAGGGGGATACAGTCAACTTCCACATCAACATATACGCAAATAGGTTATGGGGAACATGATGTACTTGAGGTGACTACTGCGACACCACAAAGTTCAAGTTCAAAATTCTTTTTAGTAGCAAGTATTGGTTGTATTGGGCAAAGTGGGAGTAGTACTGGAACTATTGCTTTTAAATTTACAAGAGGTGGAACTTTTATTAGTGAGAGTGGTAGTGATCACACATCAGGCAGTAGAATAGCTACTTCAGCGAGATACGCAGTAGCGTCCTATAGTGACCAGAATCATGGTGGAGGTATGTCATTTTCGTATCTTGATTCTCCTGCTTCTGCATCAGCATCAGTTTATTCAATACTATATAATACTCAAAATAGTAGGGAAGGTACAATAAATAGAGCGTCTGGGTATTTAGACGATGCACTAACTTATGGTTCGCTAACGGCTTCAAGTCTAACGGTTTTTGAAATAGCAGGATAATAAAGGATAAAATATGAGTATAATTAGTCAATTTAGAGATGATGCGATACGGATTATAGTTAATCAACCTTGTACTATTATGAATAGTGCTAGAGTTTATGATGAGAATGGGGAAGCAATCAGTTTTGATGAATCTCTGGTTGAGGCAGAGGAAATAAAGCTACGTGCAGAATATGAATCCAAGCAATACAGCCGTGACCGAGAAACATCCTATCCGAGCCTCCAAGAACAAATGGATATGCAATATTGGGATTCGGTTAACGGTACTACAATATGGAAGGACGCAATAGCAAAAGTGAAAACTGACATACCAAAACCTTCGGAGTAAGATGGCAAATTTTAAGATGGGAAGTCAGACAATATTTACACAGACGAATGATGATCGTCCTATAACAGGTTCTGCATTTCCTGCAGGAATGATTATAAACTATCAAAGTCAAATAACAACAATATCTGCTGGACAAGATTTGAGTACCACATATGCTGTAGTAACTGGTTCAAGTATAAGTTATACTCCACCCTCATCAGCCTCATATGTAATGTATGAATTTAATTTTATTTCTTCTGGTAAAGATAGTCGCCAGATTGGACATTATAAAATTCAAGTAGATGGTACAGATATTGATAGTTCTAAACATACAATAGGGCAAGAAGTTAGCACTGGTTCTGGACGAGGAACAAGTTTAAATCACATAAAACATAGATTAACAACATGGTCAGGTGCAAAAACTGTACGATTGATGGCCAGAGAATATAGTGATTCATTTGAACCAATTTTGCATCAACAGTATCAATTTGATGGAACACCAGATAGTGCATTTTATTATGATCCAACATTAATAATTTTCAGTGTAACATAATAGGATAATTATGTCAGCAAATTTAAATCTTGTAAAATCAAATAAATCAGATGGTATAATCATAACAAACGAAGATGTATTTGAGAATGATGTAACAATCTCAAGTGGATACTCTTCTACAGTCTCAGGACCAGTTACAATACCTAATTTAACTGTAGCAGGGCATCTTAATGTTATCAATAACCTAAACGTGACAGGAACTCTCAATGTAACGGGTTCTATGAACTTTCTGGGTTAGTTGTTGTTATAAATATAATTACGATGAAAAGATTAAACGAAGTATATCAAAAATCTATAATGGAACATCCACATGCTGGTATTTCCATGAATTTTGATGATTATGAAGGTCGAATGGTTAAGCAAAATTTATTTAAATTGCATAAATATTCACAAGAATTATTTGATTCAATTCATGATTACCAAGAAGTAGAATCATGGGTACAAGAAAAAATTGCTATTGCATCAGATTATATTTCTACAGTAAAACATTATCTTGAATATGAAATGCATTATCCTGAAGATAAAAATGCATTTGAGGATGATGAAGAGATGTATGAGCATGTACATAGTATTGATGATATACTTCCTGCTATTAAACGTAGTATGAAGGAAAATTCATCATTTAAATTTAGAACAAAGGATAGTCACGAGATTATAGTTAATTCTAGACTATCTAAAAACATATATGAGACTTATTTGAAATTGAATGAACATAATAGAGAAAAATTTTCAAATAATTTGATTGATAGTAAAAACAGTTTTTGGAAAGTTGCATCATTTGCGACCGCATAAGGATTAAAAATGAATTCATATACAGTAGTTAATTTTACAAATTTAGCAAATGTAACGGCAACTGCCGCCTCTGCTTCTTCTGGAGCATTTTCTCCTAAAAGTAAAAGTAGTGTAATACGATTGCAAACTGGTCCAACCGCCGCCACTGCAACTTCTGGAAGTGTATATTTTAATATAGCATCGGCCGCAACTGTGACGGCAGATGTTAATAATCCTATTTTAACTGGTGAATCATTCGTTAATGTTCCTGCTAGATCAAGCAAGATTTCTACATGTGGAGCAGATGGAGGAACAGATCCTTTTCAAATAATATTAGAAGATTATACAGATGGGCACCATGGTTTTCTAACAGGGGAATTAATTACAATTGAAGGCAGTTCTGTAGCAGGATATAATACATATACTCCTGTTGTTGCATCAGTTGTAAATTCGACATGTATTACAGTTGCATCTACTGGAGGCGCATTGGGACAAGGTACTGGAGGAACAATTAGAAAAGGTTATAAATTAGCGGTTGAAAGAATTGGGGCAGTTAATGTACCAGTTACCGCTACAGAAGTAACTCAAGGAGGATGATGTTAAAGTTTTCTGATTTTTATAACGGAATAACAGAAGAACCGGTTGAAGTAGATCCTCATACTGGAGATCCTTTAGACGAAAGAGTTCTTGGTGTACAGGATAGAATGAAATTGTCTCGTAGAATGAAACGGTTTCAACATAGAATTCAGAGAAAACGTAAGATTGTTATGAGAAGAAAAGCGGATGCCGGAAGACTCGGAAAACGAGCAAGAAAAGGTGCCAGAAATGACATGAAAAAGAAGGTATCCGGAGGAAAGTCTTATAGAAATATGTCATTTGGAATGAAAAAGATGGTAGATACCAAATTAGAAAATAAGGCTAAAAAATCAATTATTAAAAGATTTACAAAGAGAAAAGTGAAAGAGAAACGTAAACTCGATATTGCGAGGAGAAAATGAAACTTATAACAGAAATAAATGAAGACCTTGAATATCTTGTCGAAGAAAGAGGTGGTAAGAAAAGTATGTTTATTAATGGGGTTTTCATGATGAGTGAGACAAAAAATCGTAATGGTCGAATTTATACTAAAGATATCCTTTTCAATGAAGTTAATAGATATAGAAACCAATATGTAGATAAAAAGAGAGCCTTTGGGGAACTTGGACATCCGGAAGGACCTACAATAAATTTAGAACGAGTTTCGCATATGGTAACGGAACTTAAAGAGGATGGTAATAATATTATTGGTAAAGCGAAAATTATGGACACACCTTATGGTAACATTGTTAAGAATTTGATTAGTGAGGGTGCTAAATTAGGTGTATCTTCTAGAGGCATGGGGTCTTTAGAGGAAAAAGGTGGTGCTAATTATGTCAAAGATGATTTTTATTTGGCAACTGCCGCAGACATTGTAGCAGACCCTTCTGCTCCCGATGCATTTGTTGACGGTATTATGGAAGGTAAAGAGTGGATTTGGGATAACGGTGTTGTAAAAGAATCCATTATTTCAAAAATCAAAGAAAGTGTGAAGAAAAGCCCTGCTTCTAATTTAGATTCTACTAAGTTAAAAGCATTTAATTCTTTTCTATCAAAACTTTAGAATTTATAAATATAAACAGAGATTTTCTCACAAATATAGGAGTTTCTATGTCAGATCAAGAAATTCTGGAGCAGGAGCAAGAAGTGCAACAAGAAACTGAAGTTCAGGTTTCAGAAGAATCTACAGATAAAACAAACACAAAACCAGTTGGGTCGGCCGCTAAACGATCTTTAGATAAAGATGGTGGTAAAGATCCAATGCCTACAATCGAAGCAGATCAATCATCGGATGATGTTGGTGCCGATCCTACAAAGAGTGGTGCCGAAGATGGTGGAAAAGCAACGGCAAAACCAAACTACACAAAGAGTGTAGGTAAAGCAAAGAATGGAAAAATGTCAGAAAGTGCAACAAGAATGGGTATGATTAAAGACATTTACGATATGCTTCAAGAAATGGATAAAGATTCTATTGATGAAGTTCGTAAAGCATTGTCGGAAGGTGAATCTGAGGAAGAAACAGATGAAGTAACCGAGTCAACAACCCAGACTCTTTCTGATGAAGAGTTGGATAAACTCAAAAAAGAATATCAAATTGATGTCAAAACAGATGTTGAAGCCTTGATTCAAGGTGAAGAATTGTCTGAAGATTTCAGAGAAAAAGCGGCTACAATTTTTGAAGCCGCAGTTTTTGCTAAAGTTAATGAAGAGGTAAACTCTAGAATTGAAACTTTAGAAGAGCAATATAAATCTCAACTTGAAGAGAGCATTTTAAAGACTCGTTCTGAAATGACTGAAAAAGTTGATGACTATCTCAATTATGTTGTTAAAGAATGGATGCAAGAAAACGAACTTGCTATCGAAAAAGGCATTCGATCAGAAATTGTTGAAGATTTCATGGTTGGACTTAAAAATCTGTTTGTTGAGCATTATATTGACATTCCAGATGAAAAAGTTGACCTTGTTGATGATCTTTTCGCTAAAGTTGAAGATCTTGAAGAATCTTTAAATAAAGAGATGGAAAAGAATGTAGGTATGCAGAAAGACTTAAAAGAATATAAGAAGTTTGAAGCAGTTGCCTCCGTTTGCGAAGACTTGACAGATGTTCAAGTTGAAAAAATGCAAAAATTAGCAGACAGTGTAGACTTTGAAACAGAAGAAGACTATACGGAAAAATTGCAGGTAATTAAAGAAAATTATTTTCCTGCAGAAGGTTCAGTTGCTCCAGAAGGAACCACAAATGATGATTCCGAGACTGAAGTATTAACTGAAGAGGAAGCCAAAGAAGTTGTAGAGACGGCAGACATGTCGGACACCATGAAATGGTACAGTACGGCTATCTCACGTTCAATTAAAAAATAATCCTAACCGCACCCTATAGGAGAAAACAAATATGTATTTGTCAGAACAATTACAAAAAAAATGGGCTCCGATTCTTGAGCATCCAGATCTTGGAAACATCAAGGACCCATACAAAAGAGCAGTAACAACTGTCCTTTTGGAAAATCAGGAAAAAGCACAGGGAAATGATGCTGAAGTATTGTCTTCATCTAATTTCTTGACAGAGGCTGGCCTTGGCGCTGGTGTTATGCCAGACGTTCCTGCCGCATCTGTTATTGCTGGTACAGGTGGTCACGTTGCAAAATTTGACCCAATTCTTATTTCACTCGTAAGACGAGCAATGCCTAATTTGATTGCATATGACATTTGTGGTGTGCAACCAATGACAGGTCCAACAGGGCTTATTTTTGCTATGAGAGCAAAAAAGAGTTCTGGTGCTGGAGCGGCCGCTAAAGAAGCATTTTATAACGAAGCGGATACAGTACATTCCAGTAATACTGATGTTACTCAAGGTACATCAAACCCCGGTCTTATTATCCATACAAACGGCGCCGCAAATACTAAGATTGCTAATACTGCCGGTGGTATGCTCACAGGTCGTGCAGAACATATTACACCTGCATTGATGTCCTTCAGTATTGAGAAGGTAAGTGTAACTGCAAGGTCAAGAGCCTTGAGAGCAGATTACACGATGGAAGTTGCTCAGGATCTTAAAGCCGTTCATGGTTTAGATGCTGAAACAGAACTTTCCAACATTCTTTCTGCTGAAATTCTTGCTGAAATCAACAGAGAGGTTGTACGTAAGATTTATCTTGACGCCAAAGTTGGTGCCCAACATAATACAACAACACAAGGAATTTTCGATCTTGATACAGACTCTAATGGTCGTTGGTCAGTTGAAAAATTCAAAGGTCTTATGTTTCAAATTGAGCGTGAAGCCAACGTTATCGCAAAAGATACACGTAGAGGGAAAGGTAATATCATAATTACTTCTTCTGATATTGCTTCCGCCCTTCAAATGGCTGGTGTTCTTGATTATGCACCTGCTCTTGATAGCAATAATCTTACACCAGATGACACAGGCAATACTTTTGTTGGTGTTCTTAATGGTCGTTATAAAGTGTATATTGATCCATATGCCGTTGCTAGTGATACAAACTGGTTCGTAGTTGGATATAAGGGATCATCTGCATATGATGCAGGTTTGTTCTATTGCCCATACGTTCCATTGCAAATGGTACGTGCAGTTGACACAAACACATTTCAACCAAAGATCGGATTTAAGACTCGTTACGGTATGGTTAGAAATCCTTTCTCACGAGGAACAGTACAGCCAGCATCCGCCGCTGAGTCAGAATACGGTGGCGACGTGGCGACTGATGGGGGTAATGTTGGTACGGCTAATGCCAACGTGTACTACAGACTTGTACGTGTAGAAAATTTGATGTAATTTTTCTTATACATTAAGTTTTGATTAAGAGGGGACCCAATCTCACGAGGGTCCCCTTTTTTTGTATGAAAAATTCGGTGATCCTAATCAAAAATACCCCTCTAAAAATCCGGAACAAAAAAACGCCCAAAAAGCCACACAAAAATTATGAAGGTGAATTATGATATTTGTAATAGGAAATGGAAATTCAAGAAAAAACGTAAATCTTAATATTTTAAAAGAGAATGGAACAGTTATAGGATGTAATGCATTGTATAGGGATTTTACTCCAGACATTCTTTTTAATCAAGATTCTCACACATTTCATGAAATTATATCAAGTGAATATCCAAAAGAAAATCAAGTTTATGTAAGAGAATTAGATTTGTTACCAGAAACAATGTACGATTCTTTGGTTCATGAAATTTATAATAATGAAAATTTTATTGAAAATGATAAAAAAAATGCCGAACAATTTTATATGCATAGTGCGGAGTTTGGGCATTTAACTGATTCGGATGTTATGAATTATATAACTTGGATCCCAGATGACTATAAAATAAATATTGCTCCTTGGGTATCAGAAAATAAACTTGATTTTGATCAATCAAATTCAGGATTTTGTGCATGTAGATTATCATATGAATTGTATTCGACTGAAGAAATTTTTATGATAGGGTTTGATATTTTTGGGAATAGAAATAATATGTATGATGGTACTCATGGTTATTATGATCCTTCAACACCTCATCATATGCAAGAACAATGGTTGAGTATTTTTAATCAATTACCAACATTATATCCTGATATAAATATAAGAAGAGTTATTGATAATGGTCCATCTCTTGAAAATATACCTAACATTACTTATGAAGAATTATGTCAACATTCTCAAATCAACCTGAAAACTTTAACTACTTTAACCCAATAGGGTTTAAGTTTGAAGTCGATAAATTACCTAACGTTAATTTTTTCTGTCAGGCCGCAACTTTACCTGGGCTCACTTTAGGTGAAGCAACTCAACCCACCCCTTTTAGAGATATTCCTACTCCAGGAGATACAATTCTTTTTGAAGAATTGACGATTCGATTTATAGTGGATGAGGAGTTGAACAATTGGTTAGAATTGAAAGATTGGATTTTTGGATTAGGATATCCAAATAGTGGGGAAGAATATAGAGAACTTGCATCGAAAAATTCAGAAATAAAACCTGGAGGGGACAAATATTCAGATGGAATATTAATGATATTAACCAGTAATAAAAATGTACAACATAAGGTTGTTTTTCAAGATTTATGGCCCGTGACTTTGACAGGAATACAACTAGATTCTTCTGTAGCAGAAGTTGACTATATCACCGCAGATGCTACATTTGCATATACGATATATAGAATAGAAAGGTTAATTGGAGATAATTGATTATGAAAACCCTTGATGATTTTATGTTTGAATCGGTACATACTGACAAATCTTATAGAACACGTTTACAACATGCACATCCAGTTACGGGTGAATTAATGACACACTCGTATGCTAATTTTTATGGTCCTATACTTAACCCCCGAAGATCAACAGTTGCTAATGTATTAGAAATTGGGGTTTGGAGAGGAGGGTCTTTATCAGGATGGGCAAATTATTTTGATAATGCGAATGTTTATGGTATGGACACCGTAGATATGTATGAACTTAATAGAAATGAGGGTAATGACATTATATTACCTGATAATGCTACATTTATATGCGGAGATGCATATAATGAAGAAGTTTTACGAAAACATTTTGGAAATGTAAAATTTGATGTGATTATTGATGATGGCCCCCATTCAAAGGAAAGTCAATTATTTACATTAAATTATTTTCACGATAAACTTAGAAAAAATGGAGTTATTTTCATAGAAGATGTAGGATCGTGGGAGGATCACAACATTTATTGTCAATATTTGTATGAGAATTTTAAAGGTGACAAAAACATGCTGACTTTGATAGATAGAAGTCGAAATCCTTATCACGAATGGAATGAATATATAATTATGTACTATACAGAATAATATGACACTAGAAGAAATACAGAAATTATGGTCCAGTGATAGTCTAATAGATGATACAGAATTAGATAATGAGTCTTTAAAGATTCCTGAACTACATTACAAATATTTTAGAGTTTTTTCAGATGAGAAACTTAAACTTGTACGCATGTATTCTAAACAAAAAGAATTGCGTAGATTGAAATGGTTGTATTATACAGGAAAACTTGATCAAGATACTTTAGAAAATTTAGAATGGCATGTATTTGAATTGGATATAAAAAAAAATAGACATGATTTGGAAATGTTTATAGAATCTGATAAAGATATTTTAGAAATTACAGAAAAAATATCATATCAAAAAGAAAAAATAGAATTTTTAGAATCTATTATAAAATCTTTGAATACTAGAGGATTTCAGATTAAAAATGCAATTGAATGGAAACGTTTTACTATGGGGAATTAAATGTATGATTTAATGATACAGTCTAATGTTCATTTATTTGAAGAAGATAAGGGCACGATAGGAGGAACCGAAAGACAAATATTAACGGTTTCTGAAGAATTGGTAAAAAGAGGTGTAGATGTTGCTATATTACATTCGTTAAAAGATGGTAGTGATAAGATTATAAATGGAGTAAAACACTTAAACAAATATCGACATCATTATGATTATTCAAAGGTAAGAGTGCATGTAAATCAGCAACAATATGTTTTAAATGCACACTCAGGAATAATAATGCAAAATTTACATGTTCCTCATGTTTCATCTATTGAGATAAATTGTTCTCAAAAAATATTTCAATGGTTTCATAATTGGTTTTACATGTATCAAAATATAATTCCACGTATATTCAATTCTAAAGCAATCCAACGATATGTATATGAAGGTCCAAATAACCCATATAGTTCATATACAACCCCCCTTCCTGATGATCAAATGATTTATTATATGGTTCCTAAAGATATGAATCAAAAACCTCAAAAAAAGAGAGACAAATATTTATTTTGGATGAGTGCTTTCGGTAAAGGTATGAAAGAGGCCGTATTAATGTATATTTCTTTATATGAGAGAGGATTGACAGACCGACCTTTTAGAATATGTATACCTCCACAGGTGCAAAAAATAGATGTGGATATTTGTTGGCAAATGATACATGATGTAGGTCGAAAAAGATATCCAATAGAATTTTTAGGAGAATTAGAATATCAAGATGCATTATTTCAATTAAGTAATGCCGCTTGTTTATTTAGGCCCGGATCTCCTCAAGAAACATTTGGATTGGTATATCTTGAAGCAAATCGATTAGGAGTTCCTGTATTAACATATGCTGGAGATGCCGGAGAAGAAATATTAACAGATAAACATAATTTTATAATTGATAAAGATAGCACTCTTCAAAATATCAGTGATTGGTTAGTTAATATAGAAAAGAAAAAAACGAGTGTAGATATGAGTAGATTTGAACCAGAATTAATTTCAAAACAATGGATTGAATTAATAGAAAATGCATAATGCACTTTGAAACTGATACTCTTCTAATAGATAAAAAGAATGAGGTATTCATGATGGTGCAAGCCGAACCTGGGCTTGCAAGAGAATTGAGTGATTTTTTTACATTTTTTGTTCCTGGATATCGTTTTATGCCCTCATATCGTAATAAAATATGGGATGGAAAAATTCGGCTGTATAATCTTTCAAATAAACATCTTTATAGCGGTCTTATAGATTATGTTGAGAAATTTGCTCAAGAACGAGAATATAAGATCGATTATAAAACAAATCCTAAAATTATCAATGGATACAATGAAAATGATTATGAGAGACTTGTTCGTTCACTTAATCTAGAGATAGAACCTCGTGATTATCAAAGAGATGCCTTTCTACATTCAATTAATCATGAAAGATGTTTATTACTCTCCCCTACTGCATCAGGAAAATCTCTTATCATTTATTTGATTTTACGACACTATCAAATGCGATTATCAAATTTTAAAGCAATTGTTATTGTACCAACAACTTCTCTTGTGGCTCAGATGAATTCAGATTTTGCAGAATATTCAAAAAAAGATCGATGGCAGGCCACCGAAAATGTTCATATGATTTATTCTGGGCATGATAAAGTATCTGATAAACCAATATTTGTGTCTACGTGGCAATCTCTATATAAAATGCCTCTCAATTATTTTGCAGATTTTGATGTAATTATTGGTGATGAAGCACATCAATTCAAAGCAAGGTCGTTGACTTCAATTATGGAAAAAACAGTTAATACCAGATATCGTTTCGGTACTACAGGAACTCTTGATGGAACTCAAACTCATAGACTTGCTCTTGAGGGATTATTTGGTTCTGTTTATAAAGTTACTACCACAAAGAAACTTATCGATAATCAAACTCTTGCTCAATTCGAAATTAAAGCACTGGTACTACAATATTCTGATGAAATATGTAAGGCCCTTAAACAAGCAAATTATCAAGAAGAAATAGAATTTCTGGTATCCAACAAGAAAAGGAACAATTTTATTAGTAATCTAGCACTTAGTCTAAATACTAATACATTAATATTATTTCAATTGGTTGAAAAACACGGTAAAATTTTATATGATTTAATAAAGGATAAAGCGAATGAAAGATCCGTCTTTTTTGTCTATGGAGGAACCGACACAAATGATAGAGAACAGATTCGAGGAATTGTTGAACGAGAATCTGATGCCATCATTGTTGCGAGTTATGGTACTTTTTCTACTGGTATCAATATCACTAATTTACATAATATCATTTTTTCTTCCCCTTCTAAATCTAGAATAAGAAATTTACAAAGTATAGGAAGAGGGTTAAGAAGAAATGAATCCAAAGATATTGCTACGTTATATGATATTGCTGATGACCTATCTTACAAATCTCATAAAAATTTCACTCTCAACCATTTCATTGAACGTATTAAGATTTACAATGAAGAACAATTTCAATATAAGATCTTTACAATCCCTCTCGGAGAATGATATGTCAGAATATAAATACATACATCTTACAAACGGTGATCATTTATTCACGGAACTTCGTTTTCCAAAAGCAAAAACAGGATTCTTTAAATTGAAAAATCCTCTAAAATTACAAATGAAAGAAGATGCAGAGCATGTTCATTTTGGATTTATGCCATGGATCCCATTTTCTGATGATGAAGAATTCCCCCTATCTGCTAAATCAATTGTAACAATAGCAAATTTAAATGAAGAATATACTAAAATATATAAAAAAGGATTAAATCATCATGCTAAATTAGAAGATGTAATAGAATTTGATCCTGACAATTCTGAAATACCTAATATATTAATGAATTAATCATCTCACCCAGGGACATACCTATAATACCATGTTGTCAAGTGTTTGTCAAGTTCTTGACTTTTCCTATTGATGTGATATAATATCTATCAGAAAGGAGTTATAAATGGCTAAAACTAAACATTATGTTAATAATGCTGATTTTTTAGAAGCATTGATAAAGCATAGAGAAGAAATTGCTCTATCAGAAGAAAACGGTGAAGACAAACCTCCTTTACCTGATTATATTGGAGAATGTTTTTTATTAATTGCACAAAGATTATCTTATCGCCCAAATTTTATTAATTATGTATTCAAAGAAGATATGATTTCTGATGGTATAGAAAATTGTCTTCAATATGTTCATAATTTTAATCCTGATAAATCTCAAAATCCTTTTGCTTATTTTACTCAAATCATATATTATGCTTTTATTCGAAGAATACAAAAAGAGAAAAAACATTTATATGTAAAATATAAAGAAATGGAACGATTACACTATCTTGAAGATAATATTGAGCATAGTGAAAATGATAAAGGAACTGGTCTTATGACTGAAGTTGCTTCTAATGATATGAGAATAATGATAGGAGATTTTATTGCCGAATTTGAAGCAAAGAAGGCGGCTAAACGAAAACCTAAAAAAACTGTAGCAGAATATGCAGGTATATATTCGATATGAAAATAGCACTAATCACCGACCTACATATAGGAGCGAGGAATGACAACATTCTCTTCCAAAATTATTTTCATCGTTTTTATGACAATATATTTTTCCCTTATCTAGATGACCATGAAATAAAAACTTGTATAATGCTTGGAGATATTGTTGACCGAAGAAAATATGTAAATTTTCGTTCATTGAATTATCTCCGAACAAACATTGTAGAACGATTATGGGAAATGAATGTTGATACTCATATGATTGTGGGTAATCATGATATTTATTATAAAAATACAAATCAGGTCAATTCTCTTACTGAACTTTTTAGTACCGCAGATAATATATTAGAGCCTTGGATATATCCTGAACCTAGAGAGGTTGATTTTGATGGTACTAGCATTCTTATGATGCCTTGGATAAATTCAGATAATTATACAGAGTGTATGGATGCTATTAAAAAATCTAAGTCTCAAATTATGATGGGCCACCTTGAAATTTCAGGTTTTGAGATGCATCGTGGGCAAATATGTGATATAGGATTTGATGTGAATATGTTTTCTAAATTTGATTTGGTTTATAGTGGTCATTTTCATCATAGATCGACTCAAGGAGGGGTTACATATTTAGGAAATCCTTATGAGATTACTTGGTCGGATTTTAATGATGCTAGAGGATTTCATGTTTTTGATACGGAAACACGAGAATTGGAATTTATACAAAATCCATATAGGATGTTTTATAAAATATATTATGATGACTCTAATGAAACCTTTGATAGTATAAAAGAAAGGGATTACGGAAATTATGCAGGAACTATCGTCAAAGTTATTGTTACTCAAAAACAAAATCCATATTGGTTTGATACAATGTTGGATGAATTATACAAGGTTGAAGTGGCGGATGTGTCAGTTGTGGAGAATGTGGATCTTGAATTTGAAGACGATGATTCGGTCATTGATGAGGCGGAGGATACTTTGACAATTTTAAGTAATTATATAGATGGTTTAAATATTCAAAAAAATAAAAAAGAACTTGACAATTTAATTCGAACACTCTACAATGAGGCATTAGACTATGAAATCACAGCCTGAAGAAATGAAATCTATTGAATTAGATATATCTGATGATGTTTTTTTGAAACTTGCCATGCAAGCACATGAGAGACATGTAACACTCAATACACATATTATTGATGTAATAAA
>Ga0066863_10001031_pt1 | contig 13904 bp, 7 predicted proteins | sample ETN02SmetaG_2_FD_65495 | JGI IMG/M metagenome (GOLD analysis project Ga0066863, IMG submission 65495) | Marine microbial and viral communities from oxygen minimum zone, Eastern Pacific Ocean - ETNP2014F10-02SV253 | ecosystem: Environmental > Aquatic > Marine > Oceanic ...
TAGAATCTTTAGACGGATAGCAGGAAAAATAACCGCAAGAGGACTTGGGGGGTTTTTCAGGAAATTTTGAAATACACAATATTATTCATCCTATTATTCCAAACTCTACTATTTGGACAAGACACTAAATCATTCAGTATTGAAATGTTGAATGAACGAAACTACCCTATGACTATTGATACTAATGGAGTTTATCATATCACTATTGATAATAAAACACAATCCATCTTTAAGATGAAAGGGATTACTGGTTCCAATAAAACAGAGAAAATTACCTGGAGAACAAAAAATAAGTTTTACTGGAGTGACAGTATTAGAACTGATTTTTACCCCGTGGTCAATCCATCTTCATACACGAAAGATGGTATTGGTTATTCTATGGTAGGATTTATGCCAGAGATGAAAGGAAAGATGGTAGTTATTTACGGCACCTATAATAACCAAATTGATAGTGTCAGAGTGATGGTGGAGTAATAAAAACTTTTACAATATTAAGCCCCGCAGTAGCGGGGTTTTTTGTTTATGAAGAGCCGGGTATGGGAATCAAACCCACGCACTTCCGATTACGAATCGGATGCTTGAATCAACATCAGCTAACCCGGCATTAAATCATCTAAATAATTTGGTAAAACATAACATTTTTTTGTTATGGGATAAACTATAAGAAATAATACTTAAAAACAAACATATATTCCTGTAAATGTATTTATTACTTAAGATACAGTGTTTTTTATTGTTCATAGAGCAGTTTATTCGTAATATCGGGGTCAGCAGTTCGATTCTGCTCGGAGGCTCTTTATTCTACTTCTAATAATTCAATATCAAATATTAAAGTGGCATTAGGTGGAATTACACCGCCTGCTCCTTGAGCACCATATCCCATATCCGGTGGAATAGTTAATTTCCGTGTTCCACCAACTTTCATACCCGGGACACCTTCATCCCATCCCTTAATAACAACACCAATGCCTACCGTAAATGAAAAAGGTTCACGGCCCGGATTCTTGGATGAGTCAAAAACCGTCCCATCACCCAATTTCCCTGTATATTCCACGGTTACTTTATCCAATGCTTTCGCTTCGGCTCCATCACCAATCACAATATCTTCTATAATAAGTACATCTGTCACAATTCCATCTTCCTCTTTTTCGCAACCAATACTCACGAGGAATATGGATGCCATTATCAAATGTAAAATGTTTAATTTCTTCATTAGTTGATTATTCTTTTCTATTAAAAGGGATGTAAATTTAATCGATTATGAACCGAACCCAAACGCTCTTCGACACTCATTTGCCTCCATTGGCAGACCGCCTTCGTCCCACTTCCCTTAATGATTATAAAGGGCAATCTCATTTAGTTGGTAATGGAAAGCTCCTTAGGAGAATTATTGAGGAAAAAAAATTATTCTCTATGATATTTTGGGGACCACCCGGAACAGGGAAAACAACCCTTGCGCGCATTATTGCTCAAACAACCAATGCCGTCATGAAAGAAATATCAGCCGTTTCTAGTGGTGTAAAAGATTTACGTACGGTTATTTCGATGGGAAATACCAATCGAGAAATGGGTAAACAAACTCTCTTATTTATCGATGAAATTCATCGATTTAACAAATCACAACAAGATGCCCTGCTCCATGCCGTTGAAGAAGGAACAATCATTCTTATTGGTGCCACCACAGAAAATCCATCTTTTGAAGTGATATCTCCCCTTTTATCTCGATGTAGAGTTTTAACATTAAGGACATTGGAAGAATCTCACCTTGAATCCATTTTAAGCCACGCTTTCAATACAGATATCATTTTGAGTCAATTGCACATAAAAATAGAAAGCAATATTCAAGGGAAATTAATTCAATCAGCCGGCGGAGATGCGCGAAAAATGCTTAATACATTGGATGTGGCTGTCCAATTATTGGGAGAAGAAAAAAAGATTACGGATGAAATTCTTTCTGAAGCGATTCAATCTAAAACATTGATTTATGATAAAACAGGCGACTATCATTATGATACGATTAGCGCCTTTATAAAATCTGTTCGGGGCAGCGATCCAGATGCCGCTATTTATTGGTTAGCTGTAATGTTAGAAGGAGGCGAAAAACCTGAATTCATTGCACGGAGACTTATCATTTTAGCTTCAGAAGATATTGGGAATGCTGACCCAAATGGATTAATTATTGCTACATCCGCTTTCCAGGCTGTTCATGTGATTGGTATGCCAGAAGCGGCCATTATATTAGGCCAAATAACAACCTATCTCGCCAGTGCACCAAAATCAAATGCGTCGTATAATGCTATTAATCAAGCTCTAAAAAATGTGAAAGAAAATGGAACTCCTTCTGTTCCCCTTCATTTACGAAATGCACCTACAGAATTAATGAAAAATTCAGATTATGGAAAAGATTATAAATATCCCCATTCCTACCCAGACCATTTTGTGAATGTAAATTATTTACCAGAAAAAAATAATGTATCCTTTTATCGTCCATCTAATCAGGGGCATGAAAAATGGATAAAAGAAAGATTAAAGTCTTTATGGGGAAACCGCTTTACAAAAAAGTAAGACCATGAAGTTGAATAGCATCATTTTATATTTCTTTCTCATCCCTACTTTTCTATTTTCGGATAATCGATTACGTTTAAAAAAAGCAGATATTCTTGAAAGTAAAGTTATTAATGGTGAAAAAATCCAGTTCATTTCTGGGAATGTTACATTTCAAAAAGGAACATTAACCCTTGATTGTGAAAAAGGAAAATATATAGAAAAAAAAGAAATTGCCTATTTATATAATGAAGTTGTAACCACCCAAGAAGGTCGAACACTTACGTGTGATACACTTATATTTAATTCTAAGTTGGATATGCTTACCAGTCATGGGAATCCACATGTATGGGATAATGATTATGATTTAACGAGTGATTCTCTCGTTTTTTATACAGAAATAGATAGTGGAATAGCTGTTGGGAATGTCCATTTAAATCAAAAAGGACAAATCATTACTGCTAACCGAATTGAATATGTTAAAGGCCCCAATGAAGATGGTGTTTTTTATAAAGCAATTGGTCATGTAACCATCGAAGATTCCACACAAATAGCTTCCTGTGGTTTAGCCATTTATGATCGTACAAATGAAAAAACAACACTCAAAGTAAAGCCCGTCATTAAAGAAGGAAAACGTATTCTATCTGGTTCTGAAATCACTTTATCCTATTCCAATGAAATATTAGAAAACATAGACATTCCCAAACAAGCTCACGCACAAACCATTACTACCGGTTGGACAAAAATCGGCCCAGATAGTTTAAAGAAAAAAAGACCAACTAAATATTCAGATGATATGACAGGAAATCAACTTCGCGGCTTTTTTACAGAAGGCTATTTGGATTCATTGCGATTAGAAGGAATGGCAACTACATTATATCACGTTTTTGAAGATTCAATTTATCAGGGGAAAAATCTCGCATCTGGAGATACCATTACAATGCTCTTTGCAGATTCAACGCTAGATCGTATTGTGATTGTAGGAGGTTCAGAAGGGACATATGCTCCAGACTCATCCGCAAGTGACATTAGCGATCCTGTTAGTTATCATGCTAACATTATTGATTATAATGTAATAACAGAAGAAATGGATCTCATCGGTAAAGCATCAATTTTAAATGAAGAGACACATCTTGAAGCAGGATTCATTAATGTAAGTTGGACAACAAATTTACTCACTGCCCTTCCTGTTCAATCGGGCGATACTTTAGCTACACCCTTCCAACCTGTGATTAATGAAAAAGGACAAGATCCCATGGAAGGAGATATTCTTACGTATAATCTTAAATCCAGAAAAGGGAAAGCTATAAAAGGAAAAACGAAAGCTGATGATGGATTTTATACAGGAAATGAAATTCGAAATGAAACTAAGGAAGTTTTTTATATCCAAAATAGTACCTATACAACGTGTGATTTAATTGTGCCACATTTTCATTTTAAATCAAAACAAATGAAGGTGATTAATGGAGATAAAGTAATTGCCCGTCCCATTATTCTAAATATAGGGAAAATTCCTGTATTTGGATTACCACTTGGTGTATTTCCACATAAAGGCGGGGCACGTCACTCAGGTTGGATTATGCCGTCCTTTGGGGAGCATCGAGGTCGTGGTCAACATTTTGATGGTTTAGGATATTATTGGGCACCAAATGATTTTTGGGGCTCAAAGTTCACCCTTAGTTTTGGTGATCGACAAGGAATCGTTTTTAGAGCAGATAATCAGTACAATGTTCGATATAAATATAGTGGAAATTTATTTGTAGAGAATCGACAGTTCCTATCTGGCTCCACCGACATTATTGATTTACCTTCTAATCGTAGCTCGAGTTTCAAAGTAAGATGGAAACACAAACAAGTTATGAGAAAAGAGCAAACATTTAATGCAAATCTCAGTTATTCTTCAAGTGGAAATTATAATCGAGAATATGGGTTAAATCAAGCCACACGTATGGATCAATATGCAGTATCCAATGCATCTTATACTAAGCGATGGCCCAAATCGGGAAATTCTCTGAGCTTAAATGTTTCATCCAAACAAGATTTAATGGTAAATGAAAAAGTGGATCCATCATCTACTTTTTATCAAGAGCCGACCAGAGCAGGGACACAATTAAATATTATTAATAATACATTACCAAAAATGTCATTTCGTCATGGACAAAGTGCCTTAATCCCGGCTAAGGGGAAAATATCCAAATGGTATAATAATATTAAATGGAATTATAGTGCGAACTATACAAACAAATCCCGTTTCTATTATGAATCCGTAAAAACAGACTCAGTTGGATTATATGAATGGGCGAAAATGGATAGTATAGAATTAGAATCTTTTAATGATATTGACGATGCTTGGAATCATTCTATGACTATTAATGCACCACAAAAAATATTTAAATATATATCAATTAGTCCAAGTCTCAACTTACGCTCTGCTTGGGTAAACCAAACATTCGTAGGAGAATATGATTCTTCCGGAGTCATTCAGAAAAAAGAAATTCCGGGGTTTGCTACACGCACAACAGGATCATTTAGCATGAATGGAAATACAAAAATTTATGGACTCTTTCCCATTCCAATTGGTCCAGTGAAGGCTATAAGACATATTGCGACCCCTTCCGTTGGATTCTCCTTTACACCTGATTTTTCAAAACCACTTTTTGGGAAAAATCTTGGTTATTTCGACACACTATTAGACTCTTCTTCAGGGAGTGAACAGCTATTTGATCGATTTGGTGGAACTATGGCCGGGAATACACCAAAAAGCGAAAGTAAATCTATGAACTTTTCGCTCAATAATAGTTTTCAGGCAAAGGTTAATAATGGTGAAGATGAAAAGAAAGTAGATCTTCTCACTTGGCGTATGAGTTCTAGTTATAATTTTTCAGCAGATTCTCTAAATCTATCTAACCTCCGATCGAGCATTCGATCTAAAATAGCTGGAAAACTTAATTTAGATTTAACATTAACTCATGATTTTTACGAATATAATACGCTCACAAATCAACGGATTAATTCATTGAATACAAACCAGTCTGGACTTCCATCACCGCGAATGATAAATGCACGTTTTTCCACGAGCTTTCGTTTCTCAGGGAAACGATGGACAGACCAATACGAAGAAGTGGAACTTGAATTAGATACATCTCAAGTTGAAACAGAAATGGATGAATCATATCTTAAAAATCCGCTAAATGACATTAAAAAATCATTAAAAGGTGGAAAACTTTGGAATTCGTCTGTTTCTTTGAGTTATGCATACAATGTAGCAAATCCGAATAATACAGTTAAAACATTTTGGGTAAATTCTCGATCAACAATACAAATAACAAAAGAATGGCGATTCTCGTATAATGCGCGATTTGATTTAATCAATAAATCATTAGTAAGCCACACATTATCTGTATATCGTGATATCCACTGTTGGGAATTATCCTTAAACTGGACACCAAGTGGAATTGGTCAAAGTATCTATTTTATATTGAATGTTAAATCCCCCACCCTGAGAGATATAAAGGTAGAAAAAACAGGTGGACGACGAGCTCGCTCACCCTTTTAATATTTACTTTTCTTCTATTTTAAAAAGTTTAAAATCTAAAAATGATAATTGGAGTGATACACCTGATTGGAGTTGATAAATCCATAATTGTTCATCCTGCGACTTATTTTCAACATGGATGGTTTCATGGGGATTCCCCATTAATATTTCAACTTGAGGGAGCGTAAGACCCACTTTTAACCTCGGTGCCCGAGCTAATGCTTGTTTTTCCCGAGCAATATTCATTTTGTTATCCATCCATTTTCGGGCTTTATGTTCATCTAACAATTCAAGTTTTTGTTTTAATTTTGTTAATAACTTTTCATTTTTTGGCCCTATATCTTTAGATAATTCCCGAGCCATTTCTAAGGAATAAATAGCTAATTGAATTTCTTCAAAATCATCAACAGTGCTAGCCAATTCTGCTAATTGAACCCCTGCTTGGTATTGCAATGCTTGTACTTCGTATTTTAAATCACTATTCATGGATAGCGCTTCACCATAATAATCCATAGCTCGAGAAATAAAACCATATTTTTGAGCTTTTTTCCCTTTTTCTAATACTGCATAGGAATGGAATCTATTTAATTCATTTTTTCCAAAAATAGAAAAGGCTGCCACTTCTTGTACTAAAGCATATGCCTCGGAATAATATTTTTCTTTTAATAATAATTCAGCTCGATTCATCCATTTTCCAGCAATTTGCAATATGCGGTGATCTAATGTTTTTAATATAAGTGTATCGTTTATAACCAAACTCTGAGCAAGTAAATATCGACCTAAGGCTTCTTTAGTCTTTCCTTGACCATCAAGTTCAATTCCTTCATCCATTATTTGATACGGAATCTTGTAATTGCATTTATCAATATATTCTTGAGCCCTATATCGATTTGCATGATGAGGAAATTGCCCAATAAATTCTCTTAATTCTTTTCGTGCTGTTATATAATCTCTTTTATAGTAATGTTGTTTTCCTCGATCACCGATAGATTTTTGGCCACCATAAAAAGCAGATAAAGTTACATAAACACCATAATTGGCTAAATCAAATCTAGAAATTGGAGTAACATCGCTTTCGTCAGAAATATTATTTATTTTTGTATAAGAATGGCGTAAATCGATTCCAACTGTAAATCGATTCATTTTTCCTGGATCAAATATATAACGGAATCCAAGACTCAGCCCCATGGATGTTCCAGATCCTGTTGGGCTATCATCAAACACCTTGTTATCGGTGGTATAAAATTTTGCCCTAGCTAATCCATAAGAATAACGAAAATCCAAAAACCAAGAATCAAATCCTTGCCATAACATATGGGTTGTTACAAGGTATTCTATCATTTTTGGGGAAAATTTTGTTTTCGTTCCCCAACTTGAGTTTACTGATCCCCACTCTGTATAAGGTACAACAGCTGGCGCAATTAGTCCGCTGGATCTATAAGTAATACCAGAAACAATATCCATCCAATTACTCTTTACTATTTTATTAGCAAAATTGTAAAGAAGTATATCAGCCTCCATACTTGTACCAATCATTTCTGTAATATCAGGACGAAAATTTTGTACTTCATCTTCAAATGTGAGCCATTCATTAGAGCTTAATGCATTAGCGGATGGATTTGAAAATGATCCGGATAACTTTCCATTAAATCCTAAACCATATCTTATTTCAATCGGAATAAAAGTTACAGGAGCGTGGAATTCCCTTCCCCTTAAAATTAAATCGAGCCAATATCCTTTTTCATATTTTGACTCCATCTCAAATTTGATTAATCCCCAAAGTAATGATACTTTCTTCTTTTCAGGTGGGGCTTCTCCCACTAATATCCCGAAAACCATTAAAAGGCTTATTACAATCTTTAGAAAACGACCATGCATCATTCAACAAAATACCCGCATTTTTCGGTTCACTACAAGAAAAACAGCAAGTGGTTTACCTCCTGTTTTTTTCTTCCTAACTTTAAGGATTCACACAGGGAAACTTTTATCTCTTTAGTGAATTAAATCATTTTATGAAAAAAGTATTATTTATCTGCATATTGTTCTTTTCTGGGATTGGGTTTTCACAACAATTCACCGTTGCTCGTGTTCAGTATAGCGGGGGTGGCGATTGGTATGGAGACCCTAGTAGTCTTCCAAATTTATTATCTTATTTGAATGAACAAACCCCCATGAATCCTGCACCAGAAGAAGTTCGCGTCAAATTATCTGATAATGAATTAACCCATTTCCCTTATTTATACATGACAGGACATGGGAATATTCGCTTCACAGATGAAGAAATTATTTCCCTAAGGACTGCTTTACAAAATGGTGCCTTTTTACATGCTGATGATAATTATGGGATGGATGAATCATTTCGTAGAGAAATAAAACGAGTCTTTCCAAATAAAGATTTAGTAGAACTTCCCCACTCTCATCCCATTTTTTATTCCTATTTTAATTTGGATTCTGGTCTTCCAAAAGTACATGAACATGATGGAAAACCACCACAAGCATTTGGTTTATTTGAAGGAGAAAAATTACTTCTTATTTATACCTATGAATCTGATCTTGGTGATGGGTGGGAAGATGAATCGGTACATAATGATCCTTGGCCTATCCGAGAAAAAGCTCTCCAAATGGGTGTAAATATTATTTATTTCGCATTAACACAATAATGTCTATACAAAAAGAACTTCATAAAGCCCGCTTAATATTAGTCCAAAAAGATTTGGTTGCGTTTGGGTGGCTTGCTAGTATTTTTATTATACTCGATTTGATTCTAGCTATTTATTTGGAATCGTTCTTTTACTTTTCAAAAGAAATTAAACTAATGTCTGCATTTATTACGTTAGGGATTTTCAGCTTTATCATTGTTTTAGGGACAATTTATTATTTATTTATTCATTATAATAAAATCCATCGCTACTCTTGGTCCCATATCGCTCAACTCTTAGGAGACAAAGGTATACAGGAAAAACCAGATCGTATTTTGAATGCATTTCAATTAAGTGAAGAAGAAAATCAATCTGAATTGGCAAATGAGTATATTTCATCTATAACGTGTGTATTGAAAAAGTTTGATTATTCTACCCTATTGATTCACGAAAAACTATCACAATTGAAACATTGGACAGCTGGAGCCATTATCATATTCTTTGCTTTATTCTTAGTACGGGCTGATGAAAATATTCCTGCTGTTTATAGACTCGCTCACCCAACCACAACTTTTAATATACCTAAACCTTTTAAACTAATAAATATGACTGGAGATGTCCATTTATTAGGCGGAGAATCCTCTGAATTTATTGTTCGTTCTGAAGGGAGTAATCCAGATACAGTTTTTGCTGTTCTAACACCATCTCAGGTTGATCTGGATTCATTAATAAATCAATCCATAACTTTAAAATCTGAAAGACATGATGACGGATTATATCATTTTAAAATTGAGAATATTTTTCATGATTATAAGTATAAGGGATTTGTTCCCAGAGAGCATTTTTGGGAAGTTTGGACAGAAGTTGCTACGGATACACATCAAATATATGTAACAGATAGACCTATATTCGAATCATTTACGATTTCAATTAATCCCCCTAAATACAGCAGATTGCCTTCAGAAACTCAAAATGGAAATGTTGCAAATATTCAAGGATTAAAAGGGTCAACGATTCAAATAAATCTTCAATCCAATCGCCATTTGAAAGAATCATACATAATTTTAAATGATACTAAAAAAGATATGAATATTTATGGTAAAAAAGCTGTGGGACAATTTAAACTAATGGAAGATGGCCAATTCACTGTTCATTTATTGGATTCACGAAATATTTCTAATCGTGATCCTGTCCCCTACCATTTGCAAACTATTCCAGACCATTTGCCAATTTTAGATGTGATATCCCCACCTCAAATGGTTGAATTAGGGGATGATATGTCTATTCCATTTTATTTAAAAATTGAAGATGATTTTGGCTTTTCTCAGCTTCAAATTGGTTATGAAATAAAAAGGCCTGCCTTCCTTGAGATGGACCCATATGTTTCCATTTTCACTATACCTGAATTAAATACGGATACCACATCACAAGAAATTATTATGGATTGGGATTTATCAGACTTTGCCCTTTTGCCCGATGATGAAGTACACTATCATTTTGAATTATACGATAATGATAATATTTCTGGACCTAAAAAAATTATATCAGGAACCTTTATTGCCCGCCTTCCTTCTTTGGCTGATCTATATGAAACCATGGAAGAGCAACAATCCATGGCAATGGATGAAACAGAAGTGAATCTAGAAGCGCTTGACGAACTTCGTGAACAATTAGATAATCTTGAATTGGAAGCTCTTAAAACAGATGAAATGAATTGGGAACAACAAAAAGAAGTTAAAGAATTAATTGAAAAAGCATCAGAAGAATTAAAAGCGCTCGAAAAATTAACTGAAGCTATGGAATCCATTAATTCCCAAAGTGAAAAGCATCAATTATTTTCTGATGATTTAATGGAAAAATTCAAAGAATTGCAGGAATTAGTTGAGAGTCTCATTCCGGAAGATTTATTAAAAAACATGGCTGATCTTCAGGATGCATTAGAAGAAATGAACATGGAAAAACTAAAAGATGCTATGGAAAATCTATCTAACAATATGGAACAATTAGAATCCGATTTGGATCGATATTTAGATATATTTAAGCGCCTACAAGCGGAACAAAAAATGGATGAAATTGCCAAAAGGTTAGAACAACTAGCAGAGCAGCAAGATATGTTGGACCAAAATTTGAATCAGGTACCCGATAATGCTGATCCTTCTACCTTTGCTCGCATGGAACAAGAAGAACAACGCAATCTTCAAGAATTCCAATCTATTGAATCTTTAATGGAAGATGCTTCTGAAATGATATCACCCTATAGCGAATCTGCTTCAGAATCTCTCGAACAAATGGAATCATCAGATTTAACAGATGAAACGGAAGAAGCATTATCGCAAGCCATGAGACATATGCGGGAAATGCAAAAAGGAGATGCACAACAACAAAGTATGAATGCTTTACAAAAGCTTCAACAAATGCAGGAACAGTTTTCCCAAATTCAAAATCAATTTAGGATGGAATCTGTCGCTCAAATGACAGAAAATTTCCAAGTCATGATGCAAGATGTGCTTTATTTATCAAAGAAACAGGAAAATTTAACTCAAGAGGTAAAAGGGACATCCCGTACATCTCACCGACTCCGCGATTTAACGGCACAACAGCAATTATTACAGGATCAATTACGTCAAATTATGAACCAAATGATGGAATTATCTCGAGAAACATTTTCAATTACTCCTCAGTTAGGGCAATCTATGGGAATGACAGCTGCAATGATGGAGCAAGCAAAAAATGAATTAGCGGATAGAAATAAAATAAAGGCAAATACGAGCCAAAATCACGCAATGCAAAGTTTAAATAAAGCAGCTCTATCCCTGTTTAATAGCATGAAACAAATGGAAGCTTCTGGCTCTGCAAGTGGGTATGAAGCATTTTTAGAACAGTTACAAAAAATGTCTGGCCAACAGCAAGGATTAAACAATCAAGGGATGCAACTTTCATTGGGGCAGATGGCTGCCAGCGCACAACAAAAAATGATGCAACAAATGTTGAAAGGCCAAAAACAAGTTAAAAAATCTTTAGATCAACTCATGGAAGAAATAAAACAATCTGGTGAAGATGGATTGGGTGATTTGTCTGGTTTAGGTAAAGATATGGAAGAAGTAATAAAAGACCTTCAACGAAAACGATTTACTCGGAAGACACAAAATAGACAGCAACGCATATTGTCTCGGATGCTCGATAGTCAAAAATCCATGACTCAAAGAGGGCAGAAAGAAGAACGTAAATCTGAAGTTGCGGATTTCAATATGGTTTTTGAAGGGCCATCAGGACTCCCCGGCGATTTAGGGCAAAGAAGAAGTTTAGCGCTTGATGCATTAAACCGATCTTTAAATTCTGGTTATCCTAAAGAATATCAAAATATGATAAAAAAATATTTTAACACTATTAGTGAAAGTAAAATCCTTTACGAAAAGGGATCAAAAAGTGAAGAATAAAATTACTACATTAATCGTTGGGCTCCTTTTCGCTATTCTTATCGGACAAGGAACATCGTTCAAAGCATCCTTTAAAACAGCTCAAATGTTTGAGAGAAAAGGAGATTATAATGCAGCCATCTCCATTTATACTGACCTTTATTCTAAAAATATTAATGATCAACGTGTATTTAGATCTTTAATAAATGTGTATAAAAAAAGTGAAAAACTACAAGAAGGTATTACTTTTTTTGAAACTCTGTACCAAAGCAATCCTCTTAATTTGCAAATTGGATTAACCTTATTTGAGTTTTATTATTTAGGCGGTCATAAACTATTAGCAGAAACTACATTATCTAAACTCGAAGCTCAATTTGGTCATCTAGAACCGTTTTATCGTGGTATATTACAAATATATATGAATGAAGGGCTTGAAAAAGAAATATTATCTTTAGCTAGAAGAGTAAGGCAACAATTCCACCCCACCTTATTTTCACAAGAATTGGGGTATTATTATCAGGCGCGACGAGTTTATGATCGAGCGATGGATGAGTATATTTTATATTTAAGCCAAAATAAAGATCGAGGGTATTACATATCAAAACGTATATTGAAAATGAGCGATGAACCGGAATCAATTTCGATTATAGACAAGAAACTGACTCAATCTTCCCATATTCATGATAGAATTATTTTTATCCTAGCTGATTTTTATTTTAAACAGCAACAATATCAAAAAGCATTTCAATTACATGTTCAGTTGGGAGCGATAACTCCAAAAGATATGAGTCGCTGGTTTAAATTTGCAAATCAATTACAGAAGGAATTAGCTTATTCGCATTCCATTCATGCATTTGAAATTATTTTAAAAAATTCACAAGATTCTCATATGCGCGGACAAGCCCTAATTGGGTTGGGGAAATCTTTTGAAGCTCAAATAACACCTACATCCTACACCAATATAATTGATTATTATTATAATGATAATTTATTCCTAGATACGCCAATGCGTTCAATAACTCATATTACTAATTCACATTTGAATTCAAGTATTGCATTTTATGATTCTGTATTAACAGGCCATTCATTTTCTAATCAATCGGCACAAGCTTATTATAGATTAGGAGAAATCCATTATCATGTAAATCAAGATTTTGATAGAGCATTCAGTCAATATCAATCCTCCTTAAAAAATCACCCAAATCAAAATCTTAAAAAAACACTCCAATTACGAATTGCTGATACATATTTAGCAAAAGGCGATCCACAAAAAGCATTTCGATATATTGATTCTCTCTTTGTAAATCAGCAATCGTCCGACGTTGAAAATAAACGAATACTTATGGCATTTCATACATTACCCTTGGATACTGTCATGGATTTTATTGAATCAGCCTTCACCCATATTAATCCCACATCATCGTCTTTTAATGATTTAATGGAACTTCGTGAATTAATACAAATTCATTTCATCAAAGGGTCTGAAATGGATAAAGAAGCATTTCAATTATTCGTAAAAGCTGATTTGAAAATCCGCCAATCAAGATTAATGGAAGCAATTGAAACTATAAATTATCTTCAGGAAATATTTCAAAATTCGTCCATATATCCACTCGCTGTATTTAGAAAGTCGCTCGTATTAAATCATTTAAGTAAATCAAAATTGGCTTTAGAATCTCTTGAATTACTCAAGGATACATTTATTGAAGATCGTGCTATTATTTTGACTGGACAAATATATGAGTTAAATCAATCCAACATACATAATGC
>Ga0066863_10001036_pt1 | contig 13863 bp, 11 predicted proteins | sample ETN02SmetaG_2_FD_65495 | JGI IMG/M metagenome (GOLD analysis project Ga0066863, IMG submission 65495) | Marine microbial and viral communities from oxygen minimum zone, Eastern Pacific Ocean - ETNP2014F10-02SV253 | ecosystem: Environmental > Aquatic > Marine > Oceanic ...
GAGAAATAATGTCTGAATACAAAAAACCTATACCAAGCCCCCAGGGAGAATCTGATTTTTATTGGGAAAAAGCAAAACAAGAAGAACTATGGTTAAGAGAATGCCCTGTAAACGGTCCATATTTTTATCCAAGAGACATATCACCAGGTGCTCTTAGAAAAGATACTAAATGGATAAAAGCTACTGGGAAAGCCACATTATTTACATACTCTATTGTATATAGAGCACCACATCCAGGATTTATGGATGATGTACCTTTTGTTACTGCTATTGTAGAACTAGAAGAAGGTCCTTTGATGCCTACAAATATCATTATGGAAGACCCTGCACCTGAGAAATTAAAAATAGGCATGCCATTAATTGTAGAATTTGAACACATTAATGACAAAATTGCATTACCTAAATTTAAACCAGTTTAAATTTATTCTAAATTTTTCAAAACTTCGAATGGGAAAATCCCAGTATAATGCTCATCATTCCATAAAAATTGTAAAGCATATTTACCTATATACATAAAATCTTCTATAACTATATCAAAAGGAACAGATGTAGGTTCTAAAATTCTTTTACCCGACCATTCTTCTTCGCAATTAGCACAACCACAATTTAATCTTAAATCTCGAGCACTAATAACTTTAATACCGTCACCAAAATCAATTTTTATCTCTTTACCTGAATTTATTATCTCTACTGAATTCACCATATTATTTTATCTCTTCAATGCAATTCTTTATAACCAAATATTCTTTAGTATTACGTGTACAATTTTCATATTCCATCATTGAATTCATTTGATAATACCTTGAATCTAATTCTATATTAATTGAATTTAAATAATTCTTATATTTTTCTACTACCTTCTCAGCTTTTTCATATTCATCATTATATAAATATACATTCATAAGCATTTTATAAACAGCTGCTCTGCTAGGTCCTAAGTTAATTGAAGCTTTAAACAACTTTTCAGCATTGATGCTATATTTTATAATATCATCTTCATTTTCAGATATTTTTAAAGCTTCATAATATAATACACCTAATCTCGCATGCAATTTCCAATAATTAGGATGCTTATCAATAGCATTTTGTCCTTCAACAAAAGCAACATTTAATAACTGGCTTCTTGAAGGTTCTTTTAAACTTGATACCCAAAGAATAGAATCATTAATTAAAAAAGTAGTAGCTGCATTTGACATAGGAGGAAATCTATTTGTTGCTTTTAAAATTTGTATAACTTTACTTTGAAAATATTCATTCTCTCTAGTCTCCGAAGAATCTATTTGAGAATAAATCCAAATATCAGATGCAGTTTGATACATTTTAAGTTCTACATTTATGAATATTAGAAATATAGAAATAATTATTGAAATACTAACAAACCTAGTATTCTTAGAAATAATAGATCCAAAAACCATTTTAATAAATTTTTGTATTTTAAATAATCTTTTTGTGATAAATTCAGGAGCTTTAACTGTCACATTCATTATTGCAAGCATAATCATTATTAATAAATATGTTTCATGAATATCAAACCAAAATAATTGATGAATAAAATATCCCGTAAAAAAAACAGGAATTACAAACATTATTCCTGGCAAACTATAGTTTTTATCAGAAAAAATAAATCTACCATTTCTAATTGAATTGATCATAATAACAAAAATCAAATATAAATATATGAATAATGTTAAAATGCCCCCCGTGCTTAATATATGTAAAAAGAGATTATGGGCATTATCCATTTCCAAGCTAGTAATTTGAGATGGTATGACAAATTGATTATAAGGAATTGCGAAATTATTCATTCCATAACCAAATAAAGGTCTTTCAAAAAAAGCTCTAATCGTTACATTAATATTACTTAGACGCGAATATAATCCCATATCACCACTTTCTTTAGGGTCATTAATAATATTTGCAAATCGATCAAGTGAAGAATCAAGAATGCCAGTAAATAAAAAGAAAAAGAAAACAGAAAGAAAAACAATCAAAATTACAGTAATTAATTTAATTAAATTTCTTTGACTTACTTGACCTTTGAAAGAATAAAATAACAAAATAATATACATGGTCATACCAGCAATTAATCCCGGAATAACCGATCTGGCAGCTGTAAGAAAAATAGCATATAGCAATAAAAACATAGTAATAAATACATAAAAATAATATATATAATATTGATATGTATATTTGATTTTATTTAACCTTAAAAATGAAAATGGAATATTTACAAAATTGATCTTAAATAGTCCAAAACCAATAAAGAAAATAAGCATCATATAGAATCCTGCAAATCCCGGGTTACCTATAGTAAATACAGCTCTTGTATTATCACTATATCCGGGCATATCAAAATAAAATATTTTGTAATGTTCTAAAATATAAAATATTGACAATACGAAACCTGTAAAGAAAACAAAAGAAAATAAATTGTAAAAAAACTTATCTATATTAGAACAGCCAGATAATATAAATAAAAAAATAAGAGTATGTATGTGCCAATAAATGCCATTCATTCTCTGAAATTCACCAAAAAAGCTGAAAGTGAAATTATCTCCAAAAATTGAACTCACTAAATATGCAAATATATATATTAAATACAAATAAAAAATAAAATTTAATTTAGGTTTATACCTAAGATACAATTCCTTATTTATAATAATTCCACACAAATACACAGTTAAGAGTATCCAATTAAGTGCTTGAACCCAGAGAGCTTTGGGGACTGTATAAGGATAAAAAACTTCAAAGAAAACAACAAAAGGCACACATAATATTGCAAAAACACCTAAATATAAAAATTTAGGAAAGTAATTTATTAAAAAGGAATTTGAATCATTAACTGATGATTGAGTTCTATTATTTTTCAAATTAACTAAGAAGGTATTAAATTTATATTATTAATATTATATAACCAATGAACATCAATCACCTTGTGATTATAATGAAATTAATTTACTATTTATCCACTTACATGTAATTTTATCCACGAATTTTAACTACTTATCCACAATTCAGTATAAAATTTACAAGATAATAATATGATGTATAAATTAGCAATAAATAATTTTCTAAATAATAAATACAAGAATTAAAATTACATAATTGGAGGAAAAATTGCCTAATAATTTCTTATCTATTAATGATTGGACTTCAAAAGAACATGAAGATTTCTTATCTCTAACTGATAGTATCAGAGAAGGGAATTATGATGCAGTTTTAGAAAATAAAAATTTTGCTTTAGTTTTTGAAAAAGCTTCACTTAGAACGCGAGTTTCCTTTGAGGTTGCAATAAAAAAACTAGGTGGAAATGCAATATATTTAAGCGAAAATGATATTGGACTAGGTAAAAGAGAAAGTGTGACACACATAGCTAAAAATTTAAACAGATGGGTAGATGGGATTATAGCAAGAGTTTATGAGCATTCAACATTAATTAATTTTACTAAAAATACGAATATAAATATAATTAATGCATTATCTGATTTAGAACATCCATGCCAAGCTCTTGCAGATGTTTATACAATTTATAAAAAATTTGGAAAATTTGATAATATTAATTTTTGTTATATAGGAGATGGGAATAATGTTGCTTCCAGTTTAAGTTTAATATCCGGGCATTTAGGATTAAATTTCACTTATTCTTCGCCTTCAAAATATCAAATACCACAATTGATTTTTAATCAGGCTAAAAATTTATCGCTCAAAAAAGAATCTGTAATGAACTGGGAAGAAAATCCAAATTTGGCTGTTAAAGATGCTGACATCATTTACACTGATAAATGGGTAAGCATGGGAATGGAAAAAGAGTCAGAAATCAGAATAAAAGATTTTAAAAATTATCAAGTTAATAAAAAATTAATTTCCTTAGCTAATAATGAAGTACTTATAATGCATGATATGCCTGCCAAAGAAGGTGAAGAAATCGAAACTGGAATATTAGATTCACCGATATCTTTAGCATTTGAACAAGCAGAAAATAGAATGCATTCCCAAGCTGCTCTATTATATAAATTGTACCAATAAAGAAAATACAATGAGTAAGCATAATATAGCTCTAATCGGAAGACCGAATGTGGGTAAATCTACACTCTTTAATCGTCTTATAGGCAAAAAAAAAGCTATTGTCAGTACCATACCAGGTACTACTAGGGACAGAATAAATTCAGAAATCACAATAAACAACCAAATATTTGTTATTACAGATGTTGGAGGATTTTCAGACAATCAATATGAAGATTTTTCTAATGAAATCAAAGAGCAAATTGAAAAAGCACTCAATATGTCCGATTTAATAATTATGATTACTGATGTAAATGAGGGAATTACTGTCACTGATAAAAAAGTTGCTCAAATTGTAAGAAATTCTGAAAAAAAAACAATTCTCGCCGTAAACAAAGTAGATAATAACAAGAAAGAAACTTACACTCATGAATTTTATGAACTTGGTTTAAAAAACATTATAGGGATCAGCGCATATCATAATATTAATATAGACTTACTGACTGATAAAATATCCGATTTACTGCCTAAGAATAAAATCCAAATATTTGAAGAAAATAAAAACAATACTATAAAGATATCTATTGTTGGACGTCCAAATACTGGGAAATCTACTCTATTTAATCAATTACATGGCTCTAAAAGATCTATTACTAGTAACATACCCGGTACAACCAGGGATAGTATCGATTTTGATTTAAATATTTCTGATCAAACTTTTAATATTATAGATACCCCAGGTATAAGAAGACGTGGGAAAATAAATGATAAAATCGAAAAAGTCAGTATAAATAAAGCAGTAGATTTTATATCAGAATCAAATTTAAGTATTTTATTAATAGATCCTATAGAAGTAGCTACCAATCAGGATTCTCATATAATTAAAACTTTAACTAATTCTACAGATGGCCTAATTATTGCTGTCAACAAATCTGATATTATCAAAAGTAATAATTTAAATGTAAATGAAATAGAAAATAAAATTAGAAATAATTTTAAATTTCTTAAATTTGCTCCGTTAATATATATATCCGGACTTAAAGGTACAGGAATAAATGAGCTAATCAAACACTGTACCATTATATACTCCAAATCAAAACAAATATTACAAGCTGATCAACTCAAAAATTTTATTATGGAAAAAATTGCATATAATCTTCCTAAAAATAAACCCGGACAATCACTATATATTTATAATATTAATCAACACGAATATTATAAAAATGTTTTTGAATTTGAAGTAAATAATTCTGAATATGTTCATTTTTCATACAAAAGATTCCTTGAAAATAATATAAGGCAAAAATATGATTTTCATGGAGTAGTTTTGAAATTAATATTTAAATCTAGGAGCAGAAAATAACTTATCTCATATACATCACAGTAGGATATTTAATTGGGTCAATTCCTTTCGGTTACATAATTACAAATTTCTTTTCAAAAGAAAATTTACATAACATTGGCAGTGGTTCCACTGGAGCAACAAATGTAACAAGAGTATTAGGCCTTAAAATCGGAATACTAGTATTTCTATTAGATTTTTGTAAGGCTTTTTTATTAATAATTTATTTAAAGTTATCAACCAATGTTCTTTTTGTAAATAATGAATCTATCCCAGTGATAATTTCCACAACAGCTATCGCAGTAATACTCGGACATTGTTGGCCAATATTTTTAAAATTTAAAGGTGGAAAAGGAGTAGCACCAGGAGTAGGTTCATTTACAGCTATTGCATATGAGATTTCAATAATAGCAATGATAATTTCATTATTGTTAATAAAAAAAACTAAAACTGCATCAATAGGGTCTCTATCAGGAGCTTTAATTTCATTTATACCATTTATCAGCCTGATAATAATGGGGAAATATCATATGGAATACCTTATATTTTACTTGGGCGGACTCACAATCATAATAATAAGACATAAAGAAAATATTAAAAGATTAATAAATAATGATGAAAGAAAATTCTAATATAACAATAATTGGAAACACCACTTGGGGGCAGGCTATTGCTACTTTAATTAACAAAGAAAAAGTGGATGTAAAAATTCTTTGTAGAACTAAATCAGAAGCAAAAAACAGAGTAAATAAATTAGATAAATTAAAATCTCTGCCACAAACAATTCAGTTATCTTCAGATCTATCTACTATAAATAATTCTGAACTGATTATCTTTGCTTTCCCTTCTCAATCTATAATATCTAATTTGAAGATAATCAGTAATAATTTAAATAAAAATCATAAAATTTTAATTGCTTCTAAGGGTATAGAAAAAACATCCGGGAGAAGACTTTCAGAAGTATTAACAGAAGAAATTACATTGATTAATAAAAAAAATATTGCCATATTATCTGGTCCAAATTTGGCAAAAGAGATATATGAAAATAAAACTACAAGCACAGTCATTGCTTCAATAAATTTAAATTTAGCAAACAATATTAAAACTATTATTGAATCAAATAAATTTAAAATATATTTATCTGAAGATATTATTGGGGTTGAACTAGGCGGAGCTCTAAAAAATATAGTCACACTAGGTGCTGGTATTTGCGATGGGTTAAATATTGGAAACAACTTAAAAGGAGCTTTTATAAGTATAGCTTTTAGCGAGATTGTGAAATTAGCTTTATCAGCAGGAGCCCAATCAGTAACAATTAGTGGCTTATCCGGTTTAGGGGATACTTTGGCATCTTCTTACAGCCCTTTCAGCAGAAACAGACTTGCAGGGCAATATATTGCCGAAGGATATTCTATAAATAATATAAATGAAAAAATAAATAATATAATCGAAGGACTTGATACATTGTATGGAGCTAAAGCATTATCCAAAAAATTAAATATAGATCACACATTTATAGATTTACTTATAGATGTGTGTAATCAAAATAAACACCCTAAAGAACTATTAAAAAACACTATAGGAAATATATAAAATTTAATAATCAAGTCAGCTGATTGATAACATTAGCCACTGAAACTATAGCTGCAGTTTCAGTCCGTAAAATCCTTTTACCTAAACTTACACTTTTTAAATCACATTTTTTTGCCCAATCAATTTCATCATCACTATATCCGGAAACTGGGCCAACAAATATTGAAATATTTCTTCTGCAATCATTCTGTAAATCAGCATTTGAAATTAAATTAATATTATTTTTAATTTCAAATTCATTACAAAAAATCCTTAATCCTACTGATTGTAAGCAAGCATCATTAAAATTGATTATCTCTTTTATATCTAGTAATACAGATCGAAAACTTTGTTCAGATGATTCTCTTACAATATTTTTCCATCTTTTAAATTTATTTTTAGAAATAGACTTAAATTTACATTTTTCAGAAATTACCGGGACAATACTTTTCACTCCAAGCTCAGTACATTTTTGAATAATCATTTCCATTCTTGAAGGCTCAACTAATGACTGATAAAGAGTGATATTTACATCTAATTCCCCATTATAATTATATTCTTCTTCAATATGTCCTTTAACTTCAATTTTAGATACTATGTCCAGAATTATTTTATATTCTTTAAATTTTCCATTAAAAATAAATACAGTATCTCCTGCTTTTTTTTTCAATACATTAATGATTTGATGAAAAAGATGTTCTGGGAATTGTATGCAATTTCTGTCAATTATATCTACATCAAGAAAAAATCTTATTTCATTTTTAATTATTTCATTATGATTCATTTTTTTAACATCCTGAAACAAATCCACTCATTTTCATCAGTTATATCAATGATTTCAAAAAATTTACCGTACAATTTTAAAATATTATTTTGCATATTTTTTTGAAATCCGGAAATAATTAAATTCCCTCCTGGTTTTAAAAATTTTTTCATATTATCTAAATTATTCAATAAAAATGTATGGTCAACATTAGCCAAAACAGTATCAAACAAATTCGATGTATTATAATGATCAAAATTTATATTTATCAGTTCAATTTTATCTTCCATATTGTTAGCTTTTATATTATAAATTGCATTATTTATTGCTAATTCATCATCTTCTATCGCTATACATTTAATAGCTCCGTATAAACTCGAAACAATGCTTAAAATGCCAGAGCCTGCACCAATATCTAAAACATATCCATTATCTATATTATGAATTTGTTTAATACATTGTTTAGTAGTGGGGTGTTTTCCGGTTCCAAAACCTAATCCAGGTTTAATAAAAATTGATTTACTTGACGAGGGAATATTTTTATTTTTTTGCCTGGTAAATTTTGGTAAAATGAACAAATCATCAATGATTGTTGCCTCATCTACATGATTCATAAATTCAGATAAAGCTTTCTCATTTACATCAGAAATATTTAAATCTATTTCTTGATCAAATGCCTTTAATAAATTCACACCTATATCAATAAATTCAAAATTATTTGAATCAATGGCCTCTTCTAAACAAATTTCAACTTTGGTTCTGTTTATGAATTCAGTTGAAGAAGTGTAATATATTGAACCAACTATGTATGTTGCCAATAAATTTGTTACAGGTTCAACATATTCATCAGTAATATCAATTGAGATCAAAGTCCAAGATTTGTTTTTTTTATATATGTATTTCTCCTAAATGTTTCGAAAATTATCTTTTATCTTATTTACTGATTCTTTTACCCAGTCTGAAACACCTTTTTTAGTATCATCTTCAGAAATAGCCTGCAATTTTTGATAAATCTCTCTTTGTTGTTTATTAAGTTTCTTAGGTATTTTCACATAAACTTTAATCAATTGATCACCTCTTTTATTTTTTTCCCTAACATCCACAATACCTTTACCTCTTAATCTAAAAATTTGACCTGATTGGGTCCCTGGAGCAATAGTTAAATTTTCTTCTCCCTGAATAGTAGGAATTTTAATAACTCCTCCCAAAACTAATGTTGGTACATTTAATTCTATTGATATTTCTATATTATTACCTGATCTAACAAATATATTATGTTCTTGAACTTTGACAACTACATATAAATCGCCATCCTGTCCGCCACCAAAGCCTGGTTCGCCTTCACTTTGCAGTCTGATTTGCATACCATCATCTATTCCTTGAGGTATGGTAACAAAAATATTTTTTGTATCTTTATACCTTCCCGAACCTTTACATTTTTGGCATCCTCTATCAAATGAATCCCCTGTACCGCTACATTGTTGACAATTCACTACCTGAGTAAATTGACCAAACATTGTTCTCTGTGCTCTTTTTATCTGCCCTGTGCCAGAACAATTAGAACAATTAATAGGCTCGCAAGTATCACATCTTGTTAACTTTTCAATAGTTATACCTTTTTCTCCGCCAAAAACAGCTTCTTCAAATTCTAATGTTATTGGATATTCTAAATCTGCTCCCCTATACGCAGCTTTTCTATTAGTTGAAGGTTGAGATCCTCCAAAAAAAGCATCAAATATATCTCCAAATCCTCCAAATCCAGCTGTTCCTGATGCTCCAGATACACCTGCATGTCCAAACTGATCATATTTAGATCTTTTATCTGAATCAGACAATATTTGATAAGCTTCATTAACTTCTTTAAATTTTTCTTCTGCATCTTTTGATTTATTACGATCAGGATGGTACTCCAAAGCTTTCTTTCTAAAAGCAGATTTTAACTGCTCATCAGTTGCTCCTTTTGAAACACCTAATATGTCATAATAGTCTCTTTTTTCTGCCATATTTATATATTAATTAAATAATTAAAAATAAATTATACTAAAATTCGTGAAACTTCTAAATATTCATATAATTTTCTGATTAATTAGAAAATTAAAATTAATAGTAAAAGAGTAAATATAACTACGAATTTTGTTGTGATATACTGAGATAAAATAAAATATATAATTTATTATGGAAATAACTTTAACAGAATCAAATTCACTAAAAATAATATCTGGAAATTGTACGCTAGTTACAAACCCTGTAACAAAAAATAACTTTAGTGTTGGACTGTTTAATAATCCAAATACACTATCAAATAATAATGGTAACCTTATAGTTAATTCTCCTGGCGAATTTGAAATAGGGAATTTTTATATAACATCGATAGGATATAAAAAAAATACAGAATCAGAAGAAAACACAGATCAAGAATCACAAATAATTGATACAAACGAGGAACCAATACAACAATCTTTAATAGATTTTGAAGAGCAAAAAACGCAACATATCGTATCAAAGAAAATAGATGGGGAAAATGCCAATCATTACGCAATTTATCATCTTATTCAAGTAGAAGGAATAAAAATTTTATCTGTAAATGACACAGAAATACCTAAAAGTCAAAAAAGCAGGCTATCATCAGAGAATCCTAAAATTATACTTACACCTTACAATAATATAAACAAAATTGGAAATAATGAATTCCAAAAGCTAATTGATGATATAGATTATAGAGTCCTTATAATTTCAAATATTCAAACAGAATATAATGAAGAAGAATTATATGAAAATAGTAGGATCACTTTTGGAATAAAAGATAAAGCAAATTTGAATAAATTAAATATTACTCCAAATAATTTACCTAAAGAAAAAAGAATAGTGCTCTTAAATCAAAGTAAATAATCGATAATTTACTTTTTCATTCTTTTAGATTTAAATGCAATCATTGGCACCAATAGCATCAAAGCTAAGCTTATAGCACCAGAATAGTTATTATTCTTATTAGAAGATACAAAAGAACAATTGGAACCAGAAGAACTATCTGTAGTTTGAGTAGCAGAAGAAATTTCTTTCGGTTCTTCAGCAACAGTAGTTTTCACAGGCAATCCTACAAAAAACAATTTAATATCGTTAGTAGATCCAGGTATATATAATTCATTAATAGGTTCAGATTGAACATTGTTTAACATAAATATAATAGGTTTATCGATAAATGTTGAATTACCCGGAGAAATAACTAAATTTTGGAAAGAGTTTCCTGAAATTATAGCCGGAGTAGATGTATAATCGCCAATTTTAGCTATTAATACAGCATTGGTAGGTATTTGTGCCCCAGCCACTATAATAGAGCCAGAATAAACTGATGGAAAAGCAGATTTTGGCTCAGATTCAGTTTTGACAGTAGCTTTTGGTGTCACCTCTGCATCTTCTTTTGCTTTAGCTGCTGCATCTGCATCTGCTTTTGCCTTTGCTGCTGTCTCTGCATCTTCTTTTGCTTTAGCTGCTGCATCTGCATCTGCTTTTGCCTTTGCTGCTGTCTCTGCATCTTCTTTTGTCTTAGCTGCTGCATCTGCATCTGCTTTTGCCTTTGCTGCTGTCTCTGCATCTTCTTTTGTCTTAGCTGCTTCAGCAAGTTCAGCTTCGGATGGTGGTACATTTGCAAATGTTAAAGCATATCGAAATTTAACTTTTGCACTAGCGTAAGTACTGGTCTCAGAAGCTGATTCAATGCAAGGAATTTCGGCACATAAAAAATAAAACTTAATTTCCTTATCTATAGCAACTGAATCCATAGGGCCAAGAGTTAAAGCAATATAATTATTATCACTAACTTTAACACTGTTAGAAGTGTAAATTATTGTTCCATTAGTATCAAATATTCTTCCGACCAATAATCTACCATCAGGAGAATCTCCAGAGTTAACAGTTATAGTGCCTGAAAAAACCATTGGTAACAAAGGCGGTGCAGCATATGTATTAGTAGATATACTCTGAAAAAGTAAAACAGCAATGAAAAGAACAATTATTCTATTATATTTATTTAATATTGAAAGCAAATATATTCTCCTTAAAAAAACAGAGACCTCCCTATTTGGGAGGTCTCTGTTTTTAAACTACGTTTAGTTTAAATCTAAGTTACGGTACTAATGTACCAGCCTTAGTAGCATATACCCAGTAACCTCTACCAACTTTTACATTGTTGGAAGCGTCATCTGAAGCATATCCTGTCCAAGCACCAGTAGATGTTGTGTACTCGTACATCTTAGTTACTGTTAGACCAGTTAGATAAGCTTTAACAGTTGATACAGTTGCATCATCTGCTAGAGCTCCGCTGGTGTCTACAGCAGCTACCATATTCCATCCAACATTTATTCCAATTGTTGGAGGTGTTGGTGGAGTATCACTACCAGATGCTCCTCCTACTAATGCAGGAATATCAATCTGTAGTTTCTGGAAGTCGCTAGTTTTAACCCAGTAAGCCTTATGGCCTTCCATAGTGGTTAATGAACCAGCAAATGCTCCCCATGCTCCGTCTGTCTTTTCTCTGACAGCTACTTTCCAAGCACCATCCTGATAAGCATATACAGTTGATACACCATTATCAGTTCCAATTACTGTATCAATATCAGTACTTGAAGGATTATTTGGTAAGCTGATTAAGTTCCATCCAGCATTTAAGCCTAATTTGAACTTAGATCTTGCTTTAACAGTAAATTTACTTGTTGTCTCAGATGATTTGTTACCAGCTGTGTCAGTTACTCTAGCTGTAATTGTCCACTGACCAAGTTCCATATCTGCAGTAGGTGCATATATGAATCTCTTGTTGTCAGCTGAGGATAAGTCACCACTAATATCAGTGACTACCGCACTTGGACTCTTAAGTTCAGCTTTTGTAATAGTAACAGTTGTGTAAGTGTCATCTGCATATTCATCATCGTCAGCTATTATGCTTACATATGGTCTTGCCTTTTCAGTGGAAGTTCCTCCTGAAGGGTCGAATGTTAGGGTTGGACCAGCGTTGTCAATTTCAACAACGTTTGATGCATTAGCATAATGATATGTAACTTTAACAATAGATGTAGCAGTTAATGCTGTACCAAGACATACTGTGAAGTCTTCGTCTTCACCATAGTCTAAGGCTGATACGTACATGTCTGTAGCAGCTACTACGTCTAAACATCCAGTACCACCGGAGTTCGCAGCTGCAGCTACTGCCATTGCAGTACCATCAATACTTATTGCTATGTCATCTAATAATGAAGCGTCACCGTCAGTGTCAGCTACAGGCCAGTTTGCTAATTTTAAGCTTGTGGCTGTAGATGCACTAACTGCACCAGTAACCTGGGATGATACGTCTTCATCAGTTACTTTTGTAATACCAGATACTTTACTATTTGACGCTAAGTCAACGTTCTTTATCTGAATACCGTAGATACCTGTTGTAGTTGCACTAAACGGCGCATTGGCCTGTTTAGCATAGAACCTACCAGTTGTAGGTGTAGTCATAGTTACAGCATTACTTGTTGAAGTAGTTGCTGTAGTATTACCACCTGCTATTAATACAACTGTGCTAGATCCACTTAATTTCTCAGAAGAAGTCCATGTTAATGTTGTTTCTTGTGCAGCATCAAGTAGATCAGCCAAAGTACCTACCTTTACGGTTAGTAATTCGTCTGTAATAGTAGGTTTCTGACCGTCAGTAGCAGTCACTGTATCAGCTACAGTTTTACCTGTTGCTGGTTTCAATGAGTTACCGGCTAAGTCTTTAATTGTGCCTACCATCTCAATTTTTGGTTTTGCGTCAGGTTCAAGAGCTGTACCCATTACTAGGTATGCAGCTTCATTCTTATCACATGCTGTACCTGCACCTGCCAAACAAGTAGTATCACTATCATTCTTACCACCGAGTGAAACGGAGGCAGGAGCAACACCATCTACTAGGAAGTCAGCAGCTTCAACAGTTGCTGAATCCATAGACTCATTAAACGTAACTTTAATGGTGTCTGTAGCGCTAGTTGTTTTGTCAGCTAATGTTACTGTATCCCATCTTGTACCAGTCACCGCTGATAACATATCTGGAGCGACTGTATCTATTCTGAAGTTTCCAGCAGTTGTAGTTACAGACTTAGTATTACCAGATTTATCTGTTGCAGTAATTGTGTAATAGTACTGTGTACCATGTGAGTTACCAGTTGCA
>Ga0066863_10001109_pt1 | contig 13378 bp, 13 predicted proteins | sample ETN02SmetaG_2_FD_65495 | JGI IMG/M metagenome (GOLD analysis project Ga0066863, IMG submission 65495) | Marine microbial and viral communities from oxygen minimum zone, Eastern Pacific Ocean - ETNP2014F10-02SV253 | ecosystem: Environmental > Aquatic > Marine > Oceanic ...
TTACATCATATTTAATTGGTAACTTTTTTTCCAATACTTCTCGATCATACCAACCATTCTTAATTGGAGCGTGAATGTAATTACTGTTATATTTATTGAGCCATTCTGTATTTTCTTCAACAGAATAAACAGTATAATATTTTGAAAACACTTCTGTGGCTCTCCCACTTCCAAATTCTAGTAGAGTTCCAGAAGGGACTAAATCAATCATCAAATCAATAAGCTCCCGATCCACAGAATAGCCTCCATAAACTTTTAGAACTTTCCAGATTTTCTCTGTTTCATTTTTAATAAAATCGAGGACGCCCATTGAAAACGATTAAGAAGCTTGTAATAAAAAAACATTGTGCATTAATTATTCCTAATCAAAAATAATTTGAATATTTTCAGCTAAATTTATTTTGCATAATAAGTTAATACCCTCTCGCTTTGGAATATCTCGCTATATGAGTAAAGTGAGGACATCAGCCTATCGCCAAACTCCTACTCCAGAAGGGCTGAAAGCTATTGAAAAAGGTACATTGGATTACTTTGATACGGAGATGTATGCTAATTTCAATACCGAAGTCTTAGAAGAATATTTAGAAGAAAAAAATAGAAGTGATGGCTTTGGTTCAACTAAGTGGAAATGGAACCAGATGTTGTTAGGGTTAGCTATTGGTATTGTTTTTGCTATAATTAATCAGTATGTTGGATTAAAAGTTGGGATGATTGTATCGGGATCTTGGTATGTTGCTTATCTTTCTGCAATGGCTCTAAGATGGACTCCCGGTGAAGTTAATCTTTCAGCATCTGCATCTACTGGAGCCTCGATGGTTTGTACTGGATTTGTATTTACATATCCTGCAATTTATTTGTTAGCTTATTCGCCAAAATATGAAATGAATGGGGAACAATTAATTGATTCTTCTTTACTTTTACCTGATTCTTGGGCTTTAGCTGGTGTTGCAATGATAGCATCAATTCTTGGAGGGTTTCTTGGTTGCTTATATTTCATAATTTTTAGAAGAGTTTGGTTAGTAGAAGACCCATTACCATTGCCTGGTTTTGAAGCAAATATCAAACTAATGGATATTGCTGGAGAAACTTCTAAAGAAGGTGGAATGGAAAGTGCAATGCATTCTATTCGTTTGGTGGGAATTTCAACTGCAATTGTAATGTTTTTCACGTTTTTAAGAGATTGGCCATTGCTAGGAACTGGCTCTAAAGATGCTTCTGGAGAAGAAATAAAAACTTCTGTTCTGAGTTCTACTTTAGAAAGTGCTGAATGGTACGATGGAGGTGATCTAACTGTTCCTATGAGCAATTCGTTAACGAATTACACGTGGCTTGGATTTGGATTGACACCTATGATGCTTGCTATTGGTTGGTTCATGAAATTTAGAGTTGCTCTTTTGGTTAGTTTGGGAACTTTCTTCACTTGGTTTGTAGTGACTCCTCTTGCATATCAGCTCGATTATCCATTCTATTATCCATTAGACGGAAGCTACCATTCAATTAGCCAGTATGATCCCATTGGTTCCATTATGTCCTATAGTTATGTTGCTAGGCCTATGGCAATTGGGGCAATTTTAGGAGGAGGAATTACTGGATTATTGAAAATGGCTCCTGTGTTCAAAACCACCGCTTCAGATGTTATTGATATTTTCAAAGGTGAAAGTGATGATGCTTCCAGAAAAGATTATGTTAAAGGAAAAGGATGGTATGAATGGCCAATTAGCCACATTCCTGTTTTACTCATTGTTTCTCTGATTGGAATTACGCTTACTTTTGCAACTCAATTTGGATTTGTAGCTTCTTTTATTTTCTCCTTAGTTTTATGTTTGACAACTTTTGCATTGGGTGCAATTGCTGTAAAGGTAATGGGAGAAACTAGTATTGAACCTGTTTCTGGAACTAGTTTCATTGTTTTGTTAATGCTTGTTTTAGTTTTCAAAGTTATTGGATTAAATGAAAGCGACACTGCAATTCTTGCTCTTGTAGGAACTACTGTTTTTGGTGGAGCTATTTCAATGTCTGGTACTGTTATTGGTGATTACAAACCGGGATTATATGTTGGAAATCGGCCAATGCACATAATGAAAACTGAATTAGTAGGAATTGTTCCAGGGACGATTGTTGCTGCACTTTTTGCAGGTTTACTTTCACTTGCATTAGCAAGAGGTGATCTGATTTTGTATGCTCCTCAAGCAAATGCTTTCGCTGCTTTTGCACAGATAATGCTTGGTGGCCAAACTCCGTGGGGCTTGTTGGCAGTCGGTGTTGTTATTGGAATATTTATGGAATTGCTTACGGGAATGGGTACTGCTTTTGGACTTGGAATGTATCTTCCTATGGTTGTTACTCTTCCAATGGTTGTTGGCGGTGCTTTGAGAGATTACTGGGAAGCTCGTTTCCTCGATGTTGCTGTTGAAAATGAAGGTTTGAGTGAAAAGCAAAGAACTATGAGATTGCTTAACACATATATGATTGCAACTGGTTGCATTGTGGGTGAAGCTCTACTTGGAACTTTCTTAGCTATTTACTACGTTCTTCCTCTAATTACTGGATAAAATGGACATTGCAGTAATACTCTCATTTGTTTTCTTCATGGCTATTTTTGCAGGAGTCGGTCTTGCTTCAATGAGAGTCAAAAAAGACACTACTGATGATTATCTTGTTGCTGGAAGAGGGATGAGTCCTTCTCTTGCTGCACTTTCTGCAGTTAGTACTTGGAATTCTGGTTACATGTTCATTGGATTTATTGGATTCACATACACTATGGGCTATCCTGTAGCTTTCTTAGCTTTCATGTCTACTATAGGGCAATTTGTCGCTTGGATGTGGCTCTACAAATTTATACAAAAAGAAGGGCATGAAAGAGGAGTTAGATCTTTATCTTCATTAGTAGCCGAAAAAGCCGGAGCTCCTGAAGCGAAACTTGCAGCAATACTTTCCGTTTTATTTTTGAGTATTTACGCTGCTGCGCAGCTTACTTCTGGTGGAAAGGCTCTTTTCGTAATGATGGGGTGGCCTGAAATTATTGGAATTTTAATAGGATTTGTTTTAGTTGTTGCCTACTGTTATGCTGGTGGAATCAGAGCTTCCATTTGGACTGATGCTGCGCAATCGTGCGTAATGCTTGTTGGTTCAACTATACTTTGTTGGATTAGTCTCCAAGAAGTGGGTGGCTTTTCAGGGCTAAAAGATGGGTTAAATCAGCAAGATGCTGCTCTGACTAATTTCTTACCGCCTAATCTGATGTTTGGTTTGACTCTTTGGACTGCCGCATTCTTCTTAGGTGGGTTGAGTGTCGCTGGACAGCCTCAAGTTGTTTCCCGAGTTATGACTCTAGGAAATGACAAGGATCGAAAAGAAGCAATGATTTGGTTCTTTGTATGGCAAACACCATTCATTGTTTTGATGTTAATAATTGGATTAGCAAGTCGTGTATTATTCACAGAAAGTGATTTTGATGCTGAGCTTGGCTTACCTATGATGGCTATGGAAACTATGCCTGCAATCGGTATTGGAATGATTTTAGCCTCAATATTTGCTGCTACAATGTCTACTGCTGACAGTCAAGTTTTGGCTTGTACTGCCGCAATAACGGATGACATTAAACCTGAATGGAATCAAGATCATAAAACTACCAAAAAAGTAACAATTGCTGTTGCTGCATTTGCTACTTTAATTTCAATTGGAGGTTTGTATGTTCCTGGAGGTGATTCTGTATTCCAATTAGTTGTATTTGCAGTGTATGGACTTGGTGGCGTTTTTGTCCCTCTACTCATTATTCGATGGGCCGGATACAAACCAGATACGACACATTCGATATCAATGATGGTTGCTGCATTTAGCGGCGTCTTCGTTTGGACTTTACTTGGATTTGATGGTGCCGATGGCGTATTTCCTTCAGTTCCCGGAATGGGGGCTGCCTTCGTTACTCATTTTGCAATGAATTATTTTAGAACTCCAAAAGTAGCCCCTCTTGGACGTTTCAAATTACCAAAAAGAAGTCAGTATGGGGCTGTTGCTGCTGCAATAATAATTCCATTTGGAGCGATAGAAGCTACTTACATGTTTGGAGGTCCTGAATCTTCAGATTCGTTAGGCGGAATCGGAGATTATACTATTTCAGGAGATTTGTCTTATGAAATTTTAGATAATAATACCCAATATGTTAATGATGGTGAAACGCTTATGATTGATTTGAATACTAATGACATAGAATGGGGTTCCAATAATCGAAATGTCGTCGGCGTTAGAATCATACTTACTTATGATGAAGATGAGACAAGTAATGGTGTTGGTTGTGCTGCACCTGGAGCTTCTCAGCCTGATCCTGATACAATTACTGGAACAATAACTCATGGAGATTTCAACGGGACTGGAAGTGGTGAAAATCAAGGCCAAGGAAGTTCATCGCATGAAATTCTTGTTGAATGGTATAATTCTTCTTTGTATCTTTCAGGAAATGCAAGTGGAATGTCAGAATCTCAAATAAAAAATGAACTTGATTCAATGGGAGAAGGTTTGGGTGCTTACGTTTTGGAAATTAATGTTGAAGCTGAAAGTGGAAATGCTCCTGCATGTAATCACACCGACAATGGTGAAGAAGTAGAATATTTAGTTGAAGTTGTGCTTCTTGAATATGAAATTACGCCCGCTTAATGTTAGGCTAAGTATCTTATAAGGCCCCAGTTTGAAAGATTAGGGATAGTTAATGGCAAAAGAAGAATATGAAACTCCGCTTATTGATGTTTATAACCGAACTCACATGGATGCGCTTCATGAAGATGGTAGCTGGTATCATAGATACTTACCTGAAGGTGTTTTCCTAGAAGATTTAGGACAAATTATGGAAGAAGAATTAATCAAAGCTTACAATGAAGTAGAAAGAGAAGCTGATGAATTCTTTGAAAAACATATCAGAGAACGCTTTGAAAAAATATTTGCACAAGCAAACCCAAAGGATCTTCGCGGATTATTGCCAAAGAAACCCCCTGTTGCTTGGGCTGAATTACCTGTAGAAATTCAACGTGAAATGCAAATTATGTATGATAACGCCGATAGTGAAGGCATTACAGAGAGAACATTGAAAAAGAGGGTCCGACAATACCTTGTTGACCAATTTATCATAGATGAGTGATTTAAATGGCTAAAAAAGACGTAACGAAACCAATCAGCCTAGACCCCCGCGGTGGACGTCCAAGAGAAAAATGTGTGACCTATATCGAGGGAATTGACCGTATTTTGAACGGTGGACTTCCAATTGGAAATATTATACTTTTAGCAGGAACTGTAGGTTCTGGAAAAACTACATTAGCTATGGAATATTTGATTAACGGAGCAAAAAATGGAGAAACGTGTTGTTACATCTCGGTTACAGAACCTTCGTCAAAAATGTTATCTAATTTACAAACATATGGGTTCTTCGATGATGCTTTAGTTAAAGATGGTCGATTGAACATTTTTGATTTAACCGTTATTAACGACAGATTAGGTGTTGAAAGGTTAGATGGTACTTACACTTCAAAAGATATGGAAGCATTACTAGGTGCGTTTGAAGATATTGTAGATGAATTGGGTGTTACAAGGTTAGTTATTGATTCTATTACTGCTATTTGTTACCAATTGCCAGACAGAGGAAGTATTCGTAACTTTATATTTAGATTGAGTCAATTCTTGGGTACATTTGGATGTACAACTATGTTGATTTCAGAAACTGTGGTTGATTCTACTACTCAAACATATTCTATCTTCGGAGTTGAAGAAGCTGTTGCAGATGGTGTAATTCTTATGGGTAATATCGTAAGGCAAGGAGATTTATTGAGAAGTTTACAAGTTGTTAAAATGCGTGGAACTAAACACTCTCGTGCTAGACATCTTATTGAATTAACTCCTGTTGGATTAGCTGTTGTTCCTCTTCTAAAGTGGGGACAAGATGGAGGACAGGCGTTTACATGAGTATCAAAGATACTGCTCAATCTATTATCAAAAGTATTAACGACGGAGACACATTAACCAGTGTTAGTTTAAATGCGAAAGATTTTCACGCAGATACTGTAAAACTTGTTTCTGTATTAGTTGGTAAAAAATTAGGAGGAATCTATGTTACTACTTCTAGGCCTTCATCTCACATTAGAGCCGAATTAGAGGAAGCTGGATCAGATTTATCTGATTTATATTTTGTAGATCTTGTATCTATGACTGTTGGAGGAAATACTTCCGATCCTCGAACTTTGTTTATTGAGTCTCCAACTATGTTGGAATCTATTCTTTTGAATATCACTCTTTTGGAAAGGCGTCTAAAATCAAAACGAAGATTTGTTATATTCGATTCTGTAAATGGACTAAGTATTTATTCTGAACCAAAAGTTTTGAGAGAATTTATTAATGTTTTAGGAAATTCTATGAGAATTAAAGAAATTTACAGTATGTTAATGACTGTAAAAGAACAGACAGACGAAGAATTGGAGTCTGCATTAAACTTATTATCAGATAAGATGTTAGGTGAATAAGAATGGCCCAAAAAATAGTTTCAACCGGAATCGAACGTTTAGATGAGGCATTAATCAATGGTGAAGGTGTCGTATTAGGAAGTTCTATCTTAATAGAAGGTAGTTCTGGTTCTGGAAAAGAATTATTATCAAAACAATTTGCCTCTGCTGGCGTTGGATCTGAAACTGTCGTATATTTTTCAACTGATGAAACTTCCGATGAACTTATTGATATTTTTGAACAATACCGCTGGGCTACTGATTTCCGTATTGTTAACGTAGGAACTCAATATTTTGAAAAAGTTCTATCTCGTGAATTGCAAGCTTCTCGTTTCAAACAAGAAGGCCTTTCTGTAGCTGAATTAAGAAATTTGGGATCTTATGGTTCAACCTCAGATCAGATTAATTTCGTAGCAGATATGGTTTATGAGATTTCTAAATTAAAAGCACCTTTCAGAGTTGTTATTGATTCCTTGGATTTCTTTTTACAATATTACAATCCTTTGGAAGTATTGTCTGCTGTAAGAACAATTAAGGAATATGCACAAGCAAATGGCGGTACTGTAATGTATACTATTTCTGATGGTGCGCACGAACAAAAAATTCACAGTCAACTTGAAGCTATTTGTGACTTAGTTATTCAACTTGAAGTTGGAAGAATGGCTGCTGAGTTTGAAAACCGTTTAATTATCAAAAAGATTCGAAATCATCCTGAGAAAGCTGCTGTTATGATTTATGCTGTAACAGATAGTGGATTAACTCCAGAGATGATTACTCGTGTCGCTTGATGATAGTTCAAAACTAGATTTCAACGATATAGATCGAGTATTCGCATTATGGGTTGTTTTAGTGATTCTGTGGAATTATGGGTATCCTGGTGCTGAACCGCTCTACGATGTAATAGTTGCCATTAGCTTATTCGTTATTGTTAAGGTAATTCGTACTAAATTCTAATCTTTTGGATATATTCCGCCAGGATAGGGATATGTATCTTTATGCTTAAGGAAAAACATAGGAGGCATTCGTAATTATAGTTAAGATAATATTATGAATGCCTCGCACTTTTTATTTTAGGTTGAAATGAAAAACACTGTCTCTGTAAGTCTGATATTTTTCATCATAACTGCTGGTTGTACTGGCCCAGGAGGTCTCTTTGGTGAAGAAGATTCTGAAGAAATTCCTTTTGAATATGATTTAACAATTGAAGATATGTGGAATGATATTCCTATCAACCAAACCTCTGCTTCTGATATCATAGATTGGACTTATGAATTTGATAAAAGTCCAAGAGTTACGAATCTAACTGAGGTTGGATATAGTATCAACAATCAACCTTTGCTTTTAGTTGAATTTGGGGATTATGATCCTACTGTTCCTACTGTCTATTTTGTAGCCGCCCAGCACGGTAATGAGCCGGCTTCGGTAGATTCTGCATATTTGCTAGCTAGGCATTTTGCCAGAGCATCACCTGAAGAAATCGACCCTATTTTAGAAAAAATAAATCTTGCTATTTTTGTAATGGTGAATCCTGATGGAAGAGATAATGGAACAAGAGGCAATGCAAATGGTACCGATCTGAATCGAGATCATATGAAATTGTTAGAACCTGAAGGCAAAGTTATGCATGAAGCATTTCACAAGGTTCATCCATCTGTAACTGTGGACATGCATGAATTTGGAGGCGTAGGTACTATCATCTTCCAGGTGGCTGCACCACAGAATCCTGCAACTCATCCTGATGTGCTAGCTGCTTCTTATGTCCTAGAAACTGACGTTATTGAAGCGATTAACGGAGAATGGGGATTTGGAAGTGTCACTAATTATCCTCCAACTACCAGTTCACAAGATTCTAGCATTCACCGTAATCACTTTGCTGTACATGGCTCTGTAAGTTTGTTGTTTGAATCTGCTGTTTCCGAAGAATATTCAGAGAGAGTTAGGCTGCAAAGTTGGGCTGCTCTTGCTGTAATTAATGAAGTTGCTGATGATCCAGATTATTATTTGGATGCAAGACAATCCTCTGATGAAGAAGGGGAAGAAGGTAATGATGTGGTTCATGCATACTTGATTGAATGTGGCGACCCTGCCACTACAGAAACTCTTCGTATTCTGAAAGATCACGGGCTTAATGTTGGTTACAAACCAGATAGTGATAGTGTGACTTCTATTCATTATGAGACTTTCTTGCCTAGAAGTTCTTTTCCAAATGGAACGGTTGTTATTCCAATGGATCAAATAGGTTGGAGAGTTTTGGGAGAATTGATGGAATATACTTCTACTAAAGATCAGCACTATACTAATTCTCCTAAAGAAAGAGGTCAAGATGCTTGGAGAGCATTGGAGCCTGTCAACTATGAAATTGACAATAATGTTTGTAGTGTTGACTAGGTAGTTCTTAAATAACGGATAAATCGTCAATAAGTATGGATGAAAGTCTAGCCTTGATTATTGTCGGCGGAGTCTGTTCTCTCTTAGGTCTTGTAATGAATATAAATCCTATCAAATTTGATGAGGACTTGTATGGAAGATTAGAAGGGGAATTGAGTGATAGAGAGACTATTCTCAGAAATTTTGGTGCACAATTGAGATGCGCTTGTGGTGCTTTGTTAATTGCAATTGGTATTATTGCAATTCTAAATCGTGATTTGCCAACAGACGATGCTGAAAATTTATTAGTTTCATTAGGTGTTGGTTTCATGCTCTTAATGGGAGTGATTGCTGCTGGATTCTATCGTAAATTTGTCGATCTGATTATTGTTCCTCCGCTTGTTATTTTCAGCGTGCTGACTGCCATTTGTTTCTACGCTGGATTCATGTAAGTTCATGGTTTTACCATCCAAAGATCATCCAAGATACAAATCGCTTTTAGCTCGAGAAAAATTAGTAGATGCTTCTGATGTTGTAGCTAAACAAGGACTAATTGCCCATGGAAGGGGTGAAGCTTTTGATTATTTACTAGGTGAACAAACTTGCTTACCTGCTTTGAGCGCCATAAAGGCTGCTGCTTCGGCTTTAATTGAAGCTAAAAATCCAGTTATTTCGGTAAATGGAAATGTTGTTGCACTGGCTGCTAGGGAAATTGCAAGACTTTCAGAAGTAAGTGGAGCTAAAGTTGAAGTTAACTTATTTCACAGAACTCCTGAAAGAATCTCAGGATTAACTAAAATGATGAAGAAAGTAGGAATTGATGCTCTTGGTGAAAATGCTGACGATAAAATTCCTGGATTGAGCTCAGAGCGTGCTAAGTGTTGCTCTGACGGAATCGGATCTGCAGATGTTGTTCTTGTTCCATTGGAAGATGGCGATCGTTGTGAAGCTCTAGTAAAAATGGGGAAGAAAGTAATCACTATTGATTTAAATCCACTCTCAAGGACGGCTCAAACAGCTCACATTACTATTGTAGATGAATTAACTCGATGTTTACCTCTACTTTCTGACTTTGTTAAAGAAAAGAAAGGTTTGGATTCTTTCGATAATAAACAATGTCTTTCTGATGTTCTAAATTATATGGCTGAGAGAATAAGTTCATGAGTGTTCTAAATATTTTATTCGTAGGAAGTGATGAAGTTGCACGTTCTATTGCAAAAAAATCAGATTCTAGAGATGTCGACAATTATATCTATAAAGATTTGAAAGAAGGTGGTTTATTTTCAACGATTTCTATCTTAAGGCCGAATAATTATCCTGATAAACCTAAACCATTTTTCACTTCATTAACGGTTTCTGATTTTGGAATTATTGAAGTTAACAAAGTAGATGGTTCTTTCGGAGAAGTTATTGTTTCTATGGCTTCAGCTGGAATAAAGGATGGTCTTGTAGTCATAAATCCCTCAGATGGAGAATGGGTTGACGATTCTCAAGTGAAAACCTTGTTACAACAGGCTGGACTTTCTAATTGGGATTTTATTGAAAATGACGGTATTCTAATCAGAGAAAAATTAATTGGAGTTCTAAATCAAATTAAACCAAATGACGAAGATGGATTTGTGGTAGCTGTTGATCAAGCATTTACTGTCAAAGGTGTTGGATTGGTAGCGATAGGCCATGTACAATCTGGAAAAGTCAATAAACACGATGAGCTAATTTTAGCTGGTTCTGAAGGAAATGCCATTGCTCGTTCTTTACAAGTGATGGATTTAGATGTTGGTGTTGCAAATGTAGGAGATAGGGTCGGTTTGGCAATGAGAACTGCGGGTCCCTTTAGAGAAGATTTACTAGGTAAAGGATCTATTCTAGCTGATTCGAATGAAAGATTTATTGTGGAGTCAAAATCTAAATTTAACCTAGATAAAGCTGCATTTCAAAAGAATGATTTGGCTAAAGGTGATGTTGTACACCTCTGTTGTGATTTACAATTTGTAGTGGGCCGAATTTCTGAAATTAGTGATTGTGTTCATATTGATTGGGATTTTCCAATTGTTTTGAATAAATCTTCTAAAAGAAATCCTTTAATTGTGCAATTAGAAGCTAATCCTCGAATTATGGGGTTTGCTAAATTCAAATAGTTATATAAGCCGGTTAAAAATGTCAAATAAAGTGTGTTATGTTCAATAGATCTTATTTCAGAATTGTGGCCTTCATATTGGCGCTTTATTTTTTCATAACAAACATTATTATTGGAAATTATGTTCTAAATGCAGGAACATGGGGTGGTGGGCTCAAATTTTTAACAAATTGGAATCTGTTACTGAATTTTATTATTGCGGGATGCGCATTACTTAATGAAAGGGATTCTAAATTTAATTCTCATTATGTTTTATTGCCTGCTTCAATGGTTTTGAATGTTCTTGTTTTCTTATTATATTGGATAATTAAATTACTAGGTGGGTTTGGTCCAGCTCCAGGTGGTTGGTCTATTATTTCTGTCCTAAAAGATTATTATATGCATTTTGGAACTTCTGTTTTATTATTTATTGAAGTAATGTTTTACTCTAAAGCCTTCACTAATTGGAAAAAAGAACTTCCTATTTTCGGAGGGATCTTTCTGGCATATATCATTTGGTTAGAATTCTTCTTACAACTTAGAAATAACATACCTTGTGGAACAATTTCTTGTGGATTCCCATATCTCTTCTTGAACTATCTTGATTATGTTGGAAGATTGGTTTTTTACGGAATTGTATTAGCCTTAGGTGTTGTTTCTTGGATTGGTTGTAGAAAATTAGTCAAAGGCCCTGGTCATTCTCTATTTTAAGATTTAAATCTTAGCCTCTATTGGATGAATATATGTTTCTTTCTTGGAATTATACTTTAGAATTTTTTTTGTGGATAGTGATATGTGCTCTTCTTCTCGTTTCAATAACTATCTTCTTTGCAAGCCCTCGCTTTCGTTCTAAGCAAACTTCAGAATCTAATGAAATGCTTTCTTTGTCTGGTCAAGTCAAAGGTTCTTCGGAAGAAAAAGTTGTGAATCAAAATAGAATCTCTTCTTCGCCTGAAAAAGAATTAGAAATTATTGAAAAAAGAAATAAGGAAATTAAAGAGGAAAAATTACCTTTTTTTATAATATTAAGAAACCATATTCCTTTGATTGCTCATATTTTCTATTCTTACTGGCTAATTGGCTATGGGCTTCTGTATCTACTTCTCAATAGCTCCCTTGCGTCTTCCTCAAATGTAGTTGCTGCTTTGGTGGGTGGTGGACTTTGCTTAAGTGGACTAACTTCTGTCTATGGTTTTTTAACTAACAAGGAGGAACTTATCCGAAACACTTGTAGAGTTTCTGCAACTTTATTTTTAATCATAGTAATCTTTTCTGAATTAAATAATGAAAAAACTGGACTTTTTTCCCTCGTTAAAGTATTAATTCCTTTATTTGTTTCTGGCGATCTAAAACGGCTCTGGAGGGGCTTATCTTCTGATAATAATGAAGATACTGAAAAATATAGTAAAGAAGAAACCCATTACTATGTAGAAATTAAGGCTGCAGCTGTTATTTTTAGCTATTCTTTATTCTATTTATTAATCCTTTATATCGGACTTACTTGGAATTCACATATTGAAGCAGACCCTAATGAATTTGATAAGATTTTTTCTTTACTTCTTAAATGTTTATTACTAATAAATGGATTTATTTTGTACTATGGCTTTTATCAAAATAATGCAAGATTATTGACAATTTCAGGAAGAGTTGTGGCTTTTATCTTTTTTAGTGGACATGATGATATGATTATGAGTTCTCCTTTTGAAACTTTTACTTTTTTCGTGTTCGGGCTCTTCGCTTTAATTTTTACTGGGGATCTGAAACGAATATGGGGATTGGTTGTAGAAAATTAGTCAAAGGCCCTGGCCATCTCTCTCCCTTCGTACTGGTGCAATATGGTATTATACAATCTGTCCAGATGGTACCAACAGTGGCAAAACGGGCAGTTGTATTAGTTAGCTAATTAACCTTTCATGTTATATTCAACAATTGCTTCCCAATTGTCTGGTTTAGGTGGCCATCCTTCAGTCATGTATATGTAAAATTCATCTTTATCTTTAATTTGAAGAGCTTCGTTACTTTCTACTTCTTTACCTATTGTAGAAAATGTTTTTTCTGAAGATATTGCATGAACTGCTCCTACATGGTTTGGATAAACTTTAGTTTCTTTTGGCAGTTTTTCTAAACGCCTCAAACAATCAAACATTAAATCTGATTTTTCTCTATAATCTCCACCTAAATCAATTCGACCTATATCTCCTATGAAAATACTATCTCCTGATAATAAACACAACTCATCTATTAGGTAACAGTTGTGATCGGGAGTGTGGCCTGGCGTAAACAATACTTCTATTTTTACATCACCTACTTGGAAAATATCTCCATCTTTTGTTTTTATTTTCAAACCTTGGTATTTTGTTTTTTCACTCTTTACAATGCCTTCTGTTTCATATTTTTTTGCAAAATAGGGAGA
>Ga0066863_10001111_pt1 | contig 13373 bp, 10 predicted proteins | sample ETN02SmetaG_2_FD_65495 | JGI IMG/M metagenome (GOLD analysis project Ga0066863, IMG submission 65495) | Marine microbial and viral communities from oxygen minimum zone, Eastern Pacific Ocean - ETNP2014F10-02SV253 | ecosystem: Environmental > Aquatic > Marine > Oceanic ...
TGCCAAGCGGACCTATGACACCTTCCAAGCCTTCAAAGGGTCGACAGGAGGGAAATCATCGGCCGTTACAACTCGGTTTCTCAGAGTGACCCTTGACCATGACAGTGGCGCCATGGCCGGTGAAGTGCTTGAGGGCGGGTTTGAGGGCCAGAGGCTTGAGGCAATGGCCCTTGAGTCTTTATTGAAATTGCACACCCAGTGCAGAGAGGATCTCCAATCCCTCTCTATTCTTGAAGCCTACCTTGATCGCTTGCACGGTGATATCTGGAGGGAACAGGTAGAGGGTGGTGGGGCCGGTGAAGGGGTAGCGGGCGCCCAAAGTCCAATATCAATGAGCAAGAAAGAGGCAGAGGAGATTCTGGGGGTTGAGGCTGATGCAGGACGTGACACTATTATTGCCGCTCATCGGCGTCTGATTCAGAAGCTTCATCCGGATCGGGGTGGCTCAGATTATCTTTCAGCACGAATCAACCAGGCTCGTGACTTTCTGCTGGATGAATGAGATTTAAGACCAGGAGGGGTTTTTAACCGATAGGTGACTGTTATTTTTTGCCCCATCCACGCCTATGCCAAGGCGCTCTTAAGATCACTCATTGAGTCGGGGAGCACTCCCACCGGAGTTGTCAAAGTGAGGGCCCCCAGTTAAGTCGTGTTACGCTTATCAGACTTCGATCAGATCACGCGTTGTTCCAGTGAGGCGTTCACAACCGGTTGCCGTGATTAGGACATTGTCGATCAGGCGTACGCCGAGTCCATCCTCCAACCCGAATACGGGGGGTTCTACCGCGATCACCATGCCTGCTTCGAGCGTGTATTCGCACCCCGCATCCATGATCAACGGTTCTATCCACGAGGGTGCAAATGCAGCACCGACGGCATACCCGGTCATGTGCAGACGATAGTTATCCAGACCGCCGTCGGCAATCACTTTTTTCGCGATGTTGTGCGGAACGGTGGCGGACACCCCGGCGCGCATCTCGGCGATACAGGCATCGCCGGCGTCGCGTACCACCTGATAGACATCCCGCATGCGCCGGGTTGGCTCGCCCAGGCACAGTTGTCGCCCCATGGTGACGCAGTATCGGCGAAAATGCGCACCGAACTGAATGTGAATGAAATCTCCGGTCTCAAGCACGCGGTCCGAGGGTTCGCCGTGAGCGAAGGCCGATCGCGGGCCGGAGAGGAAATTCATCGGGCTGGCCTGTATGTCACTGCCGGCGGCTAACAGGGTATGGTGAATGTCGGCCGAAATTGTGCGTTCCGTTCTGCCGGCCTCGATCGATGTGATGCAGGTTTCCATCCCCTGGTCGAGTATTGCCCCGGCCTTGCGCACGTAATCGATTTCAGCAGGCGATTTGACCAGTTTGATATTGCCGATCAGGTCGGTGGCGTCCATCACCAGGTCATCCCCCAGCAAGTCGACCAGTTGGGTGTAATGATGCGGATGCAGGTAGTAATTCGGAACCTCCAGCCCCGTTCTCAAACCCTGGTAGCCTTTTGCGTGGAGGATTTCCCTGAACACTTCGATCGGGTCTTCGGGTTCGCGCCCGCCCCAGCCTCGAATCTCATCGGTGAGCGAGTCTGCGCGCAACATGGGCTCTTCCGGTAGCCGGCTCTGGATGATCAGCGGGCCGGGTTCCAGCGGGAAGAACAAGACCTGAAATTCCTGGTAACCCTTGGCGGTCGCCCCGATCAGGTAGTTGATATGTACCGGCGCGATGACCAGTAGTAACTCGATCCCGACTTTTTCCATTGCCTCACGCACCTTGTGCTGGCGGTTTTCGAATTCTGCTTTGGTGAAGAAATGTTTTGACATGGTAATTACCTCGGCACTGAGAATAGGCTGTCCTGATTGACTTCCCTTGGGTGCGAAAAAGTACCCAGGCTGATTTTACGATCGGTGTTGTCGAGCTGGCATTGCATTGGTTTCGTGTGGTGATCGTTTCCCGATTCACAGTATTCAATCAGTTTCGCCAGGGTCTTGCCGGTCACCGGCACTTTTTTGGGCCGGTTACCGCTGCTGCCGCAGGCTGATGAATCCGACACCGATAATTATGGCGTCATAGTTACTGTTGGCCATGTCTACACCACCGTCAGCTCACGGGGGAATTCGGTGGCAATCTCGATACCGTCGGCGGTAATGATGACCGTGTCGCCTACCCGTGCACCGAAAACCTCGGGGACGGTTATTCCGCCATCTACGGCGAATACCATTCCGGCCCGGAGCGGTGTTTTATCACCATACTTCAACTGCGGATCCTCCAGGGAGGAGTAACCCAGCGCACGGCCGGTCCGATAAGAAGGCGCGAACCCGGCTGACTGATAAATATCGTCAGCAGCCTTGTGCACGTCTTCTGCAATTGCGCCCGGACGCATTTCAGCCAGTGCCGCTGCTTGCGCCTCGATCGCGGTGTTATAAGTGCGCGCGGTTTCATCATCCACGCTGCCCACGAAATACTCACGGTCGTAGCCGATCTTGAATTGCTTAAAATGACAAATCGAGCAAAAGCACATGTAAACGGGGTCTCCGTGTGCCAGCTTTTTCACCCTCGGATGCAGATGGGTATAACTGGTGAAATGACCGGATTGCACCGCTTGAAGATTGTGAATCATCGGGCTCATCAATGCGTCCTGATCTTCGTCACCAATGATTTCGGCAGCCTTGCGCGTGCCCGCGTTGATGCAGGCCAGGGAAACTTCATACTCGGGCACGCCGACAGCCATGGCATCGCGCCCGCCAATACCCATGGCAATCGCAACCTGGCCTGCCTGGCGGATTATGTTGAGTTCTTCGGTGGATTTGATCACGCGCATGGCGGTAATTATGGGCGTGCCATCCGTCATATTATTGATGCCGAATTCATGGTTCAGGTGGTTCGATACGACCGCCGGGATATCATCCTTTTCAATCGCGATGCGTAACCTGCCGGCATTTTCACCGAGGGCCTTGCGCAGCGGGCCGCGCCATTCTTCGCCGACGCCGTCGGAATAAAAACTCAGGTCATCAATCCAGGTCATCGCCTGTGCCATAAGTGATTCGGATCCCGGAGTAATCAGCCGGACATCGCCGTTGCTGGCCACGGTTAGAATGGTTGGGCGGCCAAATTCCAGGCCGAGATCTCCCCAGTAAGCCGAGTAATAATAAATTGAGTCGGCATCAGTGATAAGCAGTATGTCGATGCCTTCATCTTTCAGGCGACGTTGCAGGCCCTGTGTGCGTGCCTGGAAAAGCGGCAACATTTCGCTTTCGGTGCCCATTAAATGGGGTTGTTCCGACATGTCTTGATCTCCGGATCAGGATTTGGTCTGAACTGCCTGATTGTAGCAATATACAGCAGTCGAAAATGGAGCATCGCAAGTAAGTTTTGACATGTCAAACATAATTTCCGTGTCATCCAGGTATGTGCAATTCGCCAAACTGGCCAGCCCCGGGTGGCATGATATATTTTATTAATTTATCAGGTATTAACTTTAATTCTCAGAAAAGTAATCAACGCCCGGGATACGATGTGTTTGATTTTGAGGCGTCCTCTGGGCCGGTGTTCCCTAATCTTACGGACCAGAAGTGCAAAACGGGTCATTGAGCTATATATAGCTCACGCCTTGAGGTATACTCAATCGCCGAGTCCGCCGTACCCACTGAGGTGACCAATATGTTCGAATCAAAAGAATCACTAATACCCGAAGTTCGCTCCGTATCACGCAAAGTGGACTACGACAAGGGTACCCATCACCGCGCTTTGCTCGGATTTATAATTATTTCAATGGATCTGGTCATGGAAGAAAACATTTTCCGTCTGTGCCCCGAAGGGGTCGGCCCCAGCATCACGCGACTGAAGACCCATAATGACTGTAATGTCACGAAGCTGGCGGAACAAATTGATGGCATGGCCGAAGCGGCTTCGATGCTGCAGCCCCAGGCTCGTCCGGGTGTTGTCTGCTATGCCTGCACCTCGGGATCTATTGTGATAGGCGAGGATCGGGTCCGGGAAGAGATCACTCGTGGTGCGCCGTGGGCCAAACCGGCCACGTTGGTGACCGGTGCAGTTAATGCGTTGCGCCGAGTTAATGCTCACAAGATAGTGGTTGCAACCCCGTATCTTGATGAGATCAATACGCTGGAAGCGGAATTCCTTCGGCAAAAGGGTTTGGATGTGCTCGATATCCAGGGTCTGAATATTGAGGACTGTGAAGCCATGGGGCGCATAAAACAATCGTATATCCGCGATTTCGTACTCAGCATAGACCGGCCGGATGCCGATGCCATCTTTGTCAGTTGTGGTGGCATCCGCACACTTGACATATTACAGCAGATTGAGGAGATCGCCGGTAAGCCGGTCATATGCTCAAACCAGGCAATGATGTGGGACTGCTTACGCCGCGCCAATATCAATGACAGGATTGATGGCTACGGTCAGCTGTTTCAGCTGGATTGGGGACAATCCACTTAACCCGCCTTAATCATCTACGCTCAATATCTACATCGGGGCTACTGTAGGAATGACAGTGAAGCAGATAAAAAAATCGTTCCAGCGGCGTGAAAGTCAGGTAGAGCGTTTTGATCGTATATACAAAACGATCCGGGAGCGTATTTGCCTGCTCGAATACCCACCGGGAATATTGCTGAACGAAGCCCTGTTAGCCAATGAATTTGAAGTCAGTCGAACCCCGGTTCGCAACGTTTTGCAACGACTGAATTATGAAGGCCTGCTCGAAACCCGTAACGGCGTCGGCACGATAGTGAGTGAAGTCGACATCAAGACATTTAAAGACATCTACGAGTTGCGCATGCGACTCGCCGAATTAATCGGTGAGCTGTCACCTGTCAGTCCTTCAGCCGACACCATTGAAGCGCTCAGAGATTTGTGCCGTCGTGTGGAGGCCCTGCGAGAAAAACCCAGGGATTTAACCGCCTATGCTCGCCAGTGCAACGAGCTGCACGCCTTGATCATAGCCCAGATAGGTAACGACTCACTGCGCGAAATGACCGATCTGCTTTACTATCGTGTGGCGCGCACTTGGTTAATCTATCTGGATAATCTGGATTGGCGGGGGGAAATGCAAATTTTGTCTCGAGAATGTTCGGAAATCATGCTCGCAATGGAAATCGATGATATGCGCGGGGTCGGCCATGCGCGTCGCCAGTTTCTGTATATGACACTGGCCAGGATCAGCCGCTATATGGTAGATAGTTGATCGGAAAAGCGGTCGAAGGGAGACGCGAACTATGCGCAAGTGCCTTCGATTCCTTTTCTTTTTTAAGCTGCCAATTGCTGTCTGCTGTTATTTTTTTTAAGACCAAGCAGTGTCCTCTGTGGATGTTTTACACCCATTTAGATCGCCTGATGGGGTAGAGGTGATCTCTGTTGTGGATGGAGTGGTGACAGTTTTCTCTGATAGGTGGCGAGAAAGTGGTTTTTCAATCAAAGCGATTCATTCCGATAGTCGGTATCGGTAGAATAGGGCGCCTTAATTAAGTAGTTTCTCCACATCTTCCATGGACAACCTAAAACAGATCTTCAGAAAGTCACGAAACAGCCGAGTGGGCCGGGGACAGGCCAACCATGCGATACGGTTGCGTCCGACGGTGCCACCAAAGCCAAAGAAGTGGAAGGGAAGGGAGGGGCTGACCTACCCGGCCTACTGGTTGAAGATGTCAGGTGTGGCGGGGATCGCTGTGGTGGCGCTAACCTGGGCTTCTACACTGGAGGTGCCGGAAGAGCGCTTACAGCTCTCCTGGACGCTGACTGCAGATGATCTTGCCAGAGTCGTTACCCCAGGGCTGGACGAGGGCCGGCTGCCGGGCCAGATCAACATTGGAGATCAGAATCACTCCTTTGAGGCAGAGATCACCTATACCTTTGACCACAAACTGCAGCAGGAGGCTGAACGGCTGTTTGATCGCTATCAGCCGGACTATGGTGCTTTTGCTGCGATTGATCCGGACAGTGGTGAGGTTTTGGCTTTGGTCAGCCACCAGAAGAGCGGGCCTCCACTTGGGAATCTTGCACTCCAGGCCCGTTTTCCGGCGGCATCGGTGTTTAAGATTGTAACGGCAGCGGCGGCCATTGACCTTGGAAAGGCCAGCCCAGGAACTGTCATCCCCTTCAATGGGAAAAGTACAACCCTCTATAAGAGCCAGGTTCTGAGACACAAAAACAACAAGTGGACGCGTCGGCCAACCCTGACAAAAGCCTTTTCTCAATCTTCAAATCCCTATTTTGCACGGCTTGGGGTCGAGCGTGTTGGAGGTGAACGACTCAACTACTATGCTACCCAGCTTGGGTTTAACCGGGGGTTGAAGAGTGATTTTTTGTTTGAGCTTGGGACGACAGAGTTTGAGGCAGAAGATAAGTGGTCTACCGCCGAAGTTGCTTCAGGGTTTACTAAAAATACATTGATAAGCCCACTTCATGGGGCTTTGCTGGCAGCCACCGCAATCAACAATGGCCACCTTCCACACCCGCATCTTGTCACTGCGGTTGAGCGGGCTGATGGCGTTCTGGTCTACTCTGATAGTGGTGAGCCCGGCGAGCAAGTGATCAAGCCAAAAACAGCCTCCTCCCTCAGGGTGCTGATGTCAGAGACGGTCAAGAGCGGGACGGCACGCAAGGAGTTCAGTCGTTTTTTTATAAACCACAGAAAGAGTGTAAAGGTAGGGGGGAAAACAGGCCGTCTGAGTGGTCATTCTCCGCAGGGGACCAACAACTGGTTCGTGGGCTATGCGATGTTGAAGGATCGGCGGATAGCATTTGCTATCCTTACTGTTGATGTCGAGAAGTGGCAGGTGCGGCCAGCAACCCTGGCCAATCAAATTCTCAGATCCTATTTCAGTTCTCAATCAGTTGCCGGCTAGGGAAGTTTTTATGAAGAAATATCTCCAACTGCTCCAGGATGTTCTTGACCATGGGGTGATAAAAGGAGACAGGACCGGGACCGGGACACAGAGCCTGTTTGGCTACCAGATGCAGTTTGATCTGGAACAGGGCTTTCCCCTGGTAACCACTAAAAGGCTCCATCTGCGTTCCATTATTCATGAACTGCTCTGGTTTATTCGTGGTGATACAAATACCCGGTACCTGCGGGAGAATGGCGTCTCCATCTGGGATGAGTGGGCAACCGAGGCCGGAGAGCTGGGACCGGTCTATGGGTCCCAATGGCGATCCTGGCCAACCCCTGACGGCGGTGTGATCGACCAGATTGATGCACTGGTCAAAGGCTTGCGAGAGAGGCCCGACTCCAGACGCCATATCTTTTCGGCCTGGAACCCGCCCCTCCTTCCCGATGAGTCGATCTCCCCTCAGGCCAATGTGGCTACGGGGCGAATGGCCTTGGCACCCTGTCATGCTTTTGTTCAGTTTTATGTTGCCGGGGGCAAGCTCTCTTGCATGCTTACCCAGCGAAGTGCCGACTCTTTTCTGGGAGTCCCCTATAACATCGCCTCCTATGCCTTCCTGACGCACATGGTTGCCCAGCAGTGTGAGCTTGAGCCAGGAACCCTGGTATGGTCAGGGGGTGATGTTCATATCTACAGCAATCATTTCGAACAGGTGAAGATGCAGCTCGGAAGAGAGCCTCTGGAATTGCCCCACCTCACCATGGCCCGCAGACCAGAGACCCTTTTTGATTATCGTTTTGAGGACTTTGAGATTATCGGCTATGCCCCTCATCCACCGATACCTGCCCCGATTGCAGTCTGAATTATTTTGAATAGTCAATCCATCACCTGTGGTGCCATTGTTGCCGTCAACCCGGATCGGGTGATTGGCATCGATGGCGGGCTTCCCTGGCACTACTCTGAAGACCTTAAGCGCTTCAAACGGCTGACTCTGGGCAGCACCATCATTATGGGCCGACATACCTGGGAGTCGATCGGCGGACGCCCACTGCCCGGTCGGCGCAATCTTGTGCTCTCTCGCCGATCTCTTGGCGGCATCGAGACATTTGCACAGATTGGGGACGCACTGGCCACTTGTGAAGGTGAGGTCTGGTTTATCGGTGGGGGCCAGGTCTATGCCGCCGCGCTCCCTTTCTGCCAACGGGTTGATGTCACTTTTGTTCCTGATCTTGTGAGTGGTGATCACCTGACCTATTTTCCTGAGCTTGATCCAGAGCAGTGGCAGGCGGGTGAAAAGAGGGTACTCGAGGGTGACCCTCGACTGAGTTGTTGCCGCTACACCCTTCGTCATAATAGTGCACGGTAAGAACCGATAGATGGCAACCCGAGGAAGACCGATCAAATATAAGGGGACGGTGGCCTGGGAGCAGCTCTCATCTTCCAGCACCTCAAATCGCCAGCGTTACAACGACTACTGGGCAGGGAGCGCCGAGGTGTTGCTCGTAGACCATGAGTGGCGCCCCCTGAAGCAGGCCTGGGAGTGGCTGTTTCTGACCGCTGAAGGCAAGAGACGGCCAAAGGTCACCCTGCTTCGCCATCTTGGAAAGCGCCGTCGCCAGGCAGAGGTGCGTTATCTTGCAGATGTCATCACTGCACTCAGGACCAATGGGATGACGGTCCGCCAGATTGAGCCCATCCTGAGGAGGATGATAGCGCTTCTTGATCAGGGGTTAGAGGGTGAGGCCTGGTTACGTGCGGTCACTCTTGAGAGTGGGATTGATTTCGCCGCACTGCTCAAGGAGCATGGCCTCTACCCTCAGGAGAGGGTCTCTATGGAGGGCTCACCCTGAGTCGCAGGAAGGGGTGTGTGTTGCTTGCGGCCAAGGAGTGACTCATGAAAGTAGAGCAGAGTGGGAACCAGGATAAGGACAATAAGAGTTGCAAATGCAAGCCCGAAGGCAATCGATACCGCCATCGGGATGAGAAATTCAGCTTGAAGTGAGGTCTCAAAAAGAAGGGGAGTCAATCCTGCAATGGTGGTCAGAGAGGTCAGAATGACCGCACGCAGACGTTGGCAGGCGGCCTCAACAACGGCATCACGTATGCTGATTCCGGTCAGTTTAAGGGATTTGTAGAAGACCACCAGAATGATCGAGTCATTGACCACAATTCCCGAAAGACCAAAGAAGCCGAAGAGCGAGAGCAGAGTAAGATCAATACCCATCAACAGATGCCCCCACAGGGCACCGACCAGGCCGAAGGGAATAACGGTCATCACCACCAGAGGCCAGCCGTAGGACCCGAAGACCCAGGCCAGGATAAGATAGATCATCAGCAGGGCAAGTGCTGCACCGACCTGCATGTCTAAAAAGGTCTCACGCTGGTAGGCCGCTCGCCCTTCATAGGAGAAGTCAACCCCATACTGAACTGAAAGCTCAGGCAGGAATTCGTTTGCCAGCTGATTTCGGATACGGTTGTCATTATTGACTGCAGGGTCTACATCGGCGGCGACGGTTGCGGCCAGGTATCCATCAGAATGGCGCAGCACCTCAAAACCCTGACGTGAATCGATGGTCACAATATTGGAGATGGGAACGGTGTTGCCATTGGGCATAATGAGGTCAAAATCAAAGATACTCTGGAGAGTATTTCGTTCCCTGTCAGGGAGCATAACCCGGACCTCAATTTCATCGTTACCCTCTGGAAAAACCTGGGCGAGGAAGCCATCAAAAGCCGCTCTGAGTTGGTTGCCAATCTGGTCAACGGTCAGCCCAAGGGCCTCACCTTGGGGCGTCATTTTCAGAATCAGCTGCTCCTGGCCATAGGGCAAATCATCACTTGGGTTCGATACCCCTTTAATACTGGTGAGGTGGGTTTGGAGTGCTAAAGCAGCTGATTTCAGCTCTTGTGCATTGGGACCGGTCAGGCGTATTTCAAGATCCCTTCCGGGGGGGCCGCCTCGTTGTTCAGTGATAGTGAGGGCCTCTATTCCCGGCTCCATCTTCAGCCTCTCTTTCCAGGCTTTGGTCAGTTCGTTATTTCGCAGTGCTCGGGAGTCGGGCTCTGTCAACTCGACCCTAATCGAACCGATGTTGTCACCCCCGGCGGTCCCTCCACCCAAGCCAAGTCCGGCCACAGCATTGATTGTTGACCCCTTCATTAAGAGAACAGTTCTAAGAATTTTTTCTCCGGACTCACTCTCAATTTGGTAGAGGGTCTCTTCCATATGGGAGAGATAACTATCCACTCGCTCCTTAGGGGTGCCGGCAACATAGGCAAGGTTGGCTTCAATGATCCGTCCTTCGGGCTCAGGGAAGAAGGAAAACTGGATACGACCACTGAGCGCCAGGCCGACCGAGAGGACCAAAATAGTGATGGCGGTGGCCAGTGTCGCCCAGCGGTTGTTGAGGGCAAAGGTGACGGTAGGACGGAACACTCTGTCCCTAAAGTGGGCAAAGCCATTGTCGAGCCGGGCTCGGGCAGGGGTTACTTTATATCCATCGGCTCGCCGAAATGAGTGTCGTAGGTGGCCGGGCAGAACAAGAAAGCACTCAACCAGGGAGGCAATAATCACACAGATCACCACAAAGGGGATCTCAAACAACATCTCGCCCATAATGCCACCGATCAGCATCAGGGGGAGAAAGGTTGCTGCTGTTGACAGCATCGCTGAAAGAACAGGGGCAAACATTCTGCGCGCACCCCCTTCAGCGGCTTCGAGGCTGCTTTCACCTCTTTGCAGATGAGCCATTGTGTCTTCACCGACAACGATCGCATCATCAACGATGATGCCCAGGGTCATGATCAAGGCGAAGAGGCTCAACATATTGATTGAACCACCTCCGAAGTAGAGGATTGCCAGGGTAGCGGTAAATGAGATGGGTATCCCGGCGGTAACCCAAAAGGCGACACGGCCATTTAGAAAAAGAAAGAGAATGATGATGATCAGCGCCAGTCCGCCAACACCGTTTTTGACCAGCAGGGTTATTCGCTGCTGCAGGAAGACCCAGGTCTCGTTATAGACCTGAATTTCGATTCCAGGCGAGAGTTGGGGGCGGGTCTCTTCTACCCAGGCATCAACAATCCTTGCCGCGTCCAGAGTATCGCTGTTTTCGACCCTCTTCAATTGAAGCTCAATTGCAGGCTTGCCCTTTAAGAAGAGTCGAGTTTGGCCACTAATCGGGCGTCGTTCAATGGTGCTGATATCACCCAGAGTGAGGCGGCGTCCCTGGTCGTCAGCCGAGACCGTCAGGTCTTCTAAGGCCATTTCCCCTCTTCGTTGATCGAGAAAGCGAAGCTGGCGGGCGGCATCATTCCTGCCCACTGTTCCGATCGGCAGGTCTTTTGAGAGTGCACGAATGCGCTGGCCAATCTGATTGATAGAGAGTCCCAGCTCTTTTAACTGATCTGTGCTGATCTGGACGGCGATCTCCTCACTTGGAAGCCCGCTAATATCCACCCTGGCGATACCACGCTCGAGCAACTCTTTCTCAAAGCGGTATACCAGGTCCCGAAGTTCCCCTAGATCATGATTGGGGCCGGTAATCAGCAGGCTGGAGACGGGCTCATAACGGATCACACGACTGACGCGGGGCTGTTCTGCTGACTCTGGGAGGTTACGAACCATATCCACCTCTTCCTGAACCTGTTGCACCGACAGTGTGGGGTCTGTTCCGGGCTCAAACTCAAGGACAACGGATGACGCGCCCTCAACCGAAGTAGAGGTCAGCGTACGCAGGCCTTCAACGTTTTTCAGAGACTGTTCCAGAGGAATGGTGATCGCCTCTTCAATATCTTCTGGGCTGGCACCGGACCAGGTCACGCGGACGGTGACAAAGTCGAGGGCAAAGGTAGGGAAAAACTGGGTATTGAGCTTGTTGATTCCCCAGGCGCCAGAAGCGAGCATTAACACCATCAGCAGGTTGGCCGCCACTGGGTGTTTGGTAAAAATACCGATCAGGTCATCTCGATGTCTGAAAGTCATGACCGTACTGGGTTAATCAGGAGATAAAGAGAGAGCAAGGTGAGTGCCGGGTTTTACCTGAAGGCCCTCTACAGCATTGGGAATGTTGGAGACAATAATGGTGTCACCGTCAGCAATCTCTTCACTCTGTACAATGACCCGACTCTCTCTGCCTCCGGCATTGCCAATACGCAAAATACGGCTTGCTCGCATCCGGTTGTCGATTAAGCGGTAGAGCCGGTTGTTGCCATAGATCGCCTGTACTGGAACAGTAAAAGTGGATTTAACGGGAGGGAGGGTGAGAAGCAGGCTGAGCGTGCGGCCAAGTTCCAGCGAGGTCGAATCACCACTTTCCACCTTGAAGAAACCATCCACACCACCGGTGCCCCTCTCCACCTGTGCTGCCAGTCGGTCAAGCCGGAATATTATCTGATGACCATCCGGCTGGCCCTTAGCGATCAGCTTTCTCTTTTCAGCGATTGCTTTTTTTAGGCCGGAGAGCAGGCGGGTTGGAATTTGAGCACGAACCTCAAGTTGTTGATTGTCAAAAAGTTCGAGCAGGGGTTCTCCAGGGCCTACCCGGTTCCCAATGGCCGTCATTACGCGAGTAATCCGACCCGAAAAGGGCGCCTTAATCACGGTATGATTGAGGTCTCGTTGTGCCCGACTCCGGGCCGCTTCAGTACGTTTTTTGCTTGCCATCAGTTTGGCAAGTCGTGACTCATGGTCCTCGATCGCCTGTCGACGCATGTTGAGGGAGAGTTCACGCTGCTCGAGCGCCATTCTTGCACTATCAACCTTTGAAGCAGCCCCCAGGTTCTGTTCTTTCAGGCGCTCTGCCCGAGCCACTTCACGAATCGCAATCTCCAGCAGGGTATTCTCATGGCTAAGGGCCTCAAGATCGCTCTTTTGGCGCCGGTATTCACTCCGTATTTGAGCCTCAACATCGATAAGATCTGCTTTTCGTTGGTCAAGCACAAGCTCAAGATCACCCCGGTCGAGCAGGATCAGGGGGTCGCCTTTGACTACATTAATACCTGGGAGGGCGATAACTTCTATTACTTCAGCAGAGATTGCAGCTGCCATCTTTGAGTGTAATGGCGACTCAACACTGCCGTGAAGGCCTACCATTGGAGAGTGTGAGGCAATAACGACCTCTTCAGTCGCAACCACCCATGACTGTTCCGTCGGAGTGACCGGTGTGGCAGGGGGACGGCTTGCACGGAGGTAGGCGAAGCCAGCTCCACCGACAGCAAAAATCAGAACAGGAATAAGAAAGCGAATTAATTTTTTCATAAAACGTTGCTGAATGGAGCAAAAAAAGAGGTGATGGACCTTACATCCAAAAATCGATGGATTGTAATATTCTTGTGGCGTTGGATTTAAACAAAGAAAGAGTACGTTCTTCCAGATTGTTTACCTGTATTTGCCAATCTTCACATCTCTTTACATTGTGCTCAGCCGTCACGCCTCCTGGCAGGATCTTCGGTAGCCCTTAAACGGGCGAATACCGGAATGCTCTTCGCCTGTTTTCAGTTGATCTAATGGTCAAAAACGTAATTGTACAGAAAA
>Ga0066863_10001120_pt1 | contig 13320 bp, 5 predicted proteins | sample ETN02SmetaG_2_FD_65495 | JGI IMG/M metagenome (GOLD analysis project Ga0066863, IMG submission 65495) | Marine microbial and viral communities from oxygen minimum zone, Eastern Pacific Ocean - ETNP2014F10-02SV253 | ecosystem: Environmental > Aquatic > Marine > Oceanic ...
GTAATCGAATAAACATCTTCTTCAATCTCTACTAAACTTAACGTAGAAGGATCATAGGGATCATTGGGCAAGCCTGTATCAACATCAAACCCAAAATTTGTAAATTCTGGATTGGTACCAAGAAGTCCCACTCCATTTTCTGATACTATTTCTTGTTGCATATCAACTATAAAAACAACCTGCACTAAGCTATTATCAACATCTTGACAGGCTTCACTGTATTTATCAAAGCAGGCAACATCAAGAACCAAATCTTCAGTGCCTGTTGCTAAATATCTATCATCTAAATCAGCAAGTTCATACTCAAAGCCATTAATAAATTTATAGGCATAGACTGTATTTTCTTCAAGCTCTAATGTAATAGAGTAAACACCATCAAAATCAATATCTTCCATAGTTAATTGCGATGGGGTCCATGGAGTTATGACACTATCTTGATAAGTCCCAAATGTTGAAAGTGTTAATGTATCTGCACCTGCCAAATGAATCCCATTATCAGATACAAACTGTTCTTGCATATCTACCTGAAAGGTGACAGATAGAGGCAATGCAAACGATAGTAATAAAATAAATATAATTTTCTTCATCATTAAAAATTAAATATAAATTCGAAGTAAGGCATGTAACCAAAAATGCCTACATCATGATACGTATAATTTAAATCAACATCCATACCCATAATATAAAAATTACTTCCAAGTCCAAAAGTTAGACCTTCTTCAGAATCATCTTTTCCAATATGACGATGCCCAACTCTCATAAATAATTTATCATAATACCCAAGCTCAAATCCTACATTAAAATGTTCTACATCATCACTAGGAATCACCCAATCAAGCGCGCTTATAAGAGTTAAATTTGAAGATAACTTTGTATCTTTTGACACACCCACTCTATAAAATAAAGGAAGAGGATACTCACCCGTAGATAAAATACATGGGATGTTATCATTCGTACCATCGCTATCCTCATCTAAATCACAATTAAAATATAAATCACTACCCTCCAAATTCATTTCAATTCCAATGTTTGAAATGCTAACCCCTAACCTAAAATCATTATCAATGTTTTTATATAAGAGCCCAAAATCAAATGCAATTGTTGAAGCGCCTTCATTATAAATAGTTTGCCTTATATATTTACCGCCACCACCAAAAGAAAATTTATCAGTAAGGTTCATCGCATAATACAATCCAACTGCCATATCAGATGCTGACCAATAATTACCCGTTCCATCTTGATCATAAAGTGTTGTGATTTCTTCCTGCCCATAATCTAAATAAAAGAAATTTGCAGCAACCGTTGTTCTATAATCTAGCTTATAAACACCAGACCCATATAACCAGTTCGTATCAAGCAACCAATTAGCATTTGTAATTTGAAATTTATTTTTTTCTGAATGAGCAATTGAGCCGGGATTCCAATAAGCTGAGCTTGGATCATTATACATTGAAGTAAATGCTCCACCCATTGCCATCGCTCTAGATCCCACTCCAATTCCTAAAAATGGAGCAGCTGTTGTCCCTACTTTAGACTGAGTAGCAAACGATAAACTAATTAGAATAATATATAATATTTTTTTTATCATCTATTTTATAATTGCTATCTTCCCTTTTTTCATTCCAATGCTTGATTCAACTACATACAAATAAACACCATAAGCAATATCCATGTTTTCTTTAGTACGCAAGTTCCATGATACTGAACCATCAAATATATTTCCATCATGATTCAGGGTAACAATATGCTGACCCCTAATGTTATAAATTTTTATAGAAGCATCATTTGGGACATTCTGAAATTCTACTTTTCGCTCTCCTCTACCGCTGCTAACACCAGGTGGCAATGAAGACTCTGCTACAGTAGCTGCAATATATGGATTTGGAACAACTCTAATATTTGATAATTCTGATGATCCAATATTATCATCTATATCAGGTGTTGTTGTTGATAACGTAAACTCATCTCCATACCTAAATGGTTTTGATATATTAATAAATAGTGTATCATCTTGGCCAAAGACTAATGTTGGCTGTGATTCTTGCTGACTTGGGAAATAAGTAAACTCAATATTCCATGTGTACATATTATCATTATTAGGATAATCTTCAAACAAGTAGATTCTATCTAAATGATCTATTTCGTTATTGGACTGTGATCCTAAAAACTGATAATCAAGTTCTAAATCATTTGTCCTATCAAACACTTTGAAATTTGTTGAGGTCCCTATTAAATCTTGATTGAAATTTGAATCATCGCTAAATACAATCATGTAATCATTAGGTGAAGCGTATGCTGTATATCCAGGAAAACTAAGCGTGTCCACTGCAACATCTAACGTATTTAAATTATCAGAAGATTCAATTCCATCTAAAACCCAATTACAATTTTGATAGGCTACATCCCAATCATTTTGAAAGTTTAACATAATACCATCAAATACCTCAGCATCTTGTACCTCTTCAATCCACAAGGTGTTTCCATCATATTCATCTAAATCTGTAGCGTCCCACTGCGCCCCTTGTATGTAAGGACTTTTGTAAAGTGGATAATAAAAAAAACTTGCCTCAAAAACTCCAGGTAACACATCTTCATCTAATTTTATCTCACCTTTTTCAAAATTTATATCATAGTTATCACTAGAAATTTCAAAGCCATACTCATTGTTAAGAGTAAATGTATCTGATATAATATTTTCTTTATTCAAATTATAAAATGTAGTATCATAGGATTGAAGTTCAAATTGCAGTGTAATTAATTCATTATCATACACACTATAAAAAGTTGTTGATGGCATTAATTCACTTTGATCATTATCATCTACTAGTTGATCTAAATCATTATCAACCTCATCGTTTGATGTATCCCAAAATTCTATTAAATAATCGTGACCTGTTATTTGAGTTTCATCAACAATTGTATAACTAATTGAACCTGTTCCAAATCCAGATGAATGAGTAACATCAATATCTCCTATATCAAAACCTAATGCTGATGCAGTTGGTGTAACATAGCCTGTATTTTTATCTGTTATAATTTCACCAGATGGTAAAACAGTTATATACTTTGTGTTTTCTGATGGATAAGAATATTCAGGATTACCTGAATCATAGGCTGCTATTGCATAATAATATGTTCTTCCATTTATTACATCTGTATCTGTAAAACTATGAACAAGACCCGTACTATCTCCAAGGTTAAAAGAGAGCCCCCCAGATTGCTGGAACAATTCATAATTCGGGTAAAAAAGAGAATCAATATCATCTGCTAAATCAAATTGAATAAGCGGACTATAATCTTCTATAATGCCATAAGCATTTGTAATATTTCTAACATCGTTAAAATTAGGATCCGAAGCTTTATATATTTTATAACCTTGAAAATCATACTCTAATAAAACAGGGTCCATTGTAGTTTCTGCAACTCTATCCCAATATAGATTAACCTTTGAATCCCCTGCCACAACAGTCAACTCTGGCTTGGATGGTGGAGGTGGAAATTGATAATCATTATCATAAATTTCTTGAACGATTTCCTTATTACGATCTAAATCAGTTTTATCTTCACCATATACAAGTGCAATTGAAAAACGCTCTGTTTGTCCTGGCCTTAATGGAAAATAACCAGATCCAAAAATAAAATCTCCATCTTCACCTGAGGTTGGTTCACCATCTACAATTGATTCTGGAACATCAAAAAATCCTGGAGATAATTTATTCCACAATTCTTCATCATCACTCATTGGATAATCACCAGATGGAACAAAATAATCAAAACTAGTCAATCCAATTTGATCAGATTCATCTGGGTCTGTTTGATCAAAATTTGGTTCACCACTATCAGGCACTCCATTTCCTTCCGTTCCATCAATATCAAATGTTCCAGCTAGGCCATCACTTCCAACATCATGGACATTTGCAATCCAATCATTATCATTATCAATTCCATCAGCCCTGCTCTCATCAATAAGATCTGATAAATCTTCATCAATATATCCATTGTTATTTTCATAACTAAAATAATTGATAAAGGCTCTTGGATTTATAATATCAAATAATGTTTGTTCAATTCCTGTTGATTGATCATAGAAAACTCTTTTTTGTCTATAATGCAAATAATAGTTTTCATCAATCAATCCATCTAAATCATCATCAAGTCCATTAAATGCATTTTCATTAATTTCATCTCCATCTATTTCATTACCTTCAACAAGGGATGTTTGACCTGCAGTAATTGTTATCTCTCTTCCTTGTGACGTAAGGACAGTTGTTTCCTGTGTTATTTCAACTTTTGTTCTCCTATAATCATCATCTATTGTAATAACATAATCACCCATATTAATAACTTCCTCTTCAAAATCACTTTCACTAAATAATGAAGCAATTCCTTCAAAATCACCATCATTATCAATTCCATCATAAGGATTGCCTGGGCTTTCTAAAAATGCATATCCAACCATTCCAACATCACCCACCCAGCTAGGATTATTAGTAATCGTATTATCAAAATCTCCCGTATATGTCAAATCAGAATTAACATCAAAGAAAGACCAATCATCCTGGGCCTCACTTTCAACATTCCCAATATAGGTACCTACAAGCTCTCCTAAAACGACCTTCTTATATTCAGTTTGACTCTTATTAGTTATCTCATATAAGAAAAAAATACAATCTTGAGCTAATATCTGCTGCCATTGCATTCCCCTTACTTTAACTTCTAATCCCAATCCATTTAACGATGTGTTATCTGGGTCAGGTTTAAAATCAACCCCCCATTCATTATTACTGGCATAATTAAATTCTTGGTCATTATTATCATCCATGACATAAAAACTTTCCTGTTGAATATACTGTGTATCTTTTCCAAAATATCCACACCACTCACCACTCCAATCACACTCATCATTAGGCCAAGTATTAGGCCAAGTATTTGAATTGGTACTCATTGATACATATAGTTGTGAAGGATTTAAATAACCAGACACAGGTTCAAATCCCCAGCGCAATCCTGAATTAGATTGATCTGGACCAGATTGTGAAGGCCTATCAACAGGGCATGTAACTACCGAATGGAAAGTAATGGGATTGCCTGATTGATTATCAGATGTAATCTCAGCTCCAACAAGTAAACTAACATCACCAATATAACCGTTATTATCATTCAACCATGCTCCGCGTGGTCCTTTATCTCCAGGTTGCCCAACAACACCATAATTGCTGAAAACTGTACGAACTAAATTTCCATTATGTATTCCGTATCTTCTGTAAATATCGCCTGAATCATTTTGAGTAAAAATGAGAGTAACTAATAAAAACAATAAATATTTTTTATTAAAATTCAATTCTAAATCCTATTTCTATCCTTCTTGGTGAAGAATAGAATGTTTCATTATTAAAATAATCTTCTATAGTATTGATGAGCTCATCTGTATTTTGGTCTAAGGCCTGTTGCTCATATATTGTTCTATCTGCAACACCTGAATCATTATAAACATTTACATGATTTAGATGATCAAACAAATTAAATACATTTACATAAATTTTTGTGCCATTTAATTTTGGAAAACTCATATATGTTCTTAAATCTACATTTGATGTCATTGGTTTTGTTTTTGAGTTTGTAATTAATGTAGAAAAATTATCACTAATAAAAGGTGTATAAGGTTGACCTGAACCTATTTTTCCTATTAAACCAAGGCCCCAATTTTTAGAATCATAGTACAAGGTAGCATTTACAGTATGCCTTTGGTCCCAATTAAGAGGAATGATATATATCTCTGCAAATTGATTTGATAAAGATGAATTGTATGCATCAAATGGGTCTGAGGCTGTACCTTTTGCTTGTTGAAAAGTATAATCAAATGTTGTAGAAAATCCATTTAAAAATTGTTTTTTATAGGATAGCACTAGTCCTTTTATAAATGCGAAATCTGAATTTTCATATCTGTTATATGTTGCACCATTATAAGTAAAAATAACATCACTCCTTGTCCCTGTCAAATCTCTTATATCCCTAAAATACATGGTCATATCAAGCGCGCTAAAACTATCTATTTTATATTGAATTCCAATTTCATAACTCACTGTTTTTTCAGGTTCTAGATCAGCATTTCCAATAACACCAATATTCCCAGTGCCGCCACGATCAATATCAATATCTGCATTATAATATAATAATTCAAATCTAGGGATTTGGAAAAAATGCCCATAAGAAAAATGGAAAACTCCCTGATCAGATATAGGGAAAGATGCCCCTAATCTTGGACTAATCATAGACTTCTGTTTCGTTGGTAAATACCAATACTCCAATCTATCTTCATATGATTGCAAAGATTCATTATCGCCACAATATCCATCAAAATTACTACAATCATAAATATGCTCTGGTTTTATAGGATCATATATAAATGGATCAGTAGGATCAGATAAGGTTAATCCTTTAGGATCAAAGAAATCATACCTTAATCCTACATTGATTATCATTTCATCTAATTCAATTTTATCTTGAATATAATAGCTCATTTCCTCAGGATTAAAATCATAAATACTTGTATTAATTGAAGAAATATCATCTATCGTTGCACTAACAAAAGGGCTATCATAAACGGGATTAAATCCATTTTGAACATAATATTGGAGATTAATATTTTCATAATATATAGAGTGATTTTTATACTCTACTCCTGTTTTAATTTGATGATTATTATTAATCTGGTTCACATAATCAAATTTCATTGTCTCTGAAGTTGTTTCCCTATTAAAAACATTTTGATTTGACCCTCCAACAGAAAAACTATATGCTGGTATATTTTGATTATTTAGCTCATCATGTACCTGCATAGAGGCATCTTCAAATGTTTTATGATTATAATTCTTATTATACTTAATAAATCCTAAAGTGAAATAAGAATTTTTATTTAATGTTTTATTAATTTGGAACATATCAGTATATCCTAAGCGATACCTATTTAAATTACCATCTGGATTTAATTTATAATATCTATCATAATCTTGATATTCAACATCATCTGTAAAATGAGAATATTTCAATTTCAATGTCTGAGTTGGTTTCCAAATAAAATTAAATTGATAATAATTTTTTAAATTCCATTCCATTGGAACAAAATTCTGGTCTCCAATTGATTCTGGATTAGTATGCGCATTTTGAAGAAGATTCAAATATTCCTCTAGATTATCCCCACAATTATCCGGACCATTGCAAATAATTCCATTTGCATAAACATCATCATCATAGTTACTTCCAAGTACATGCCAATATTTATCACCCGTTTCTTGATTTTCTAACTCATAGCCATAGGAATAAGGATTATAGACTCTTTGCCCTTCATTAACACCTTGATAATAAATTTTTCTACCACTCATATAATAAAATAATTTGTCCTTAACAAGACTACCATGAATATTGAAATTAACATTATTTGTAGATAGTAAATCAACATGATCTAAATTTAAAAACAAATCAGAGTGCCCTGAAACAAAGTCACCAAAGTAACTATCAATACTCCCTCCAAATTTATTTGAACCTTCATTCGTTGTAATATTTACAATACCGCTCATTGCTTGTCCATATTCAGCATTAAAAGCTCCTGAAATTAATTGCATTTCTCTTATTACGTCTTTATTAATATCTATTACAGTAGACCCATCAAATCCATCTGTCATAGGCATCCCATCAACCCAATAAGCAACTTCGCTAGAACGCCCCCCTCTTAAATGGCCATCAACAAAACCTGCTTGTAGATTAAGAATATCTGAGACCTCATTAACTGGTAATTTTGATATTGTTTTATTAGTTACAATAGCAGTAGTTGATGTTAAATTTTTATTAATTAATTTAGGAGAGGCATTTACAACAACACTTTCTAATTGAAGAGAAGACTCATTTAAGGTAATATTAACCGTTGATGTTAAATCAATATTTACTTCTAAATCTTTTAATAAATAATTATCATAGCCAATCATATTAACCTGAAAATCATATGTTCCTGATGGGATATTAATTAAAATAAAATACCCCTCTATATCAGAGGAAGTTCCATAACTTGTATCTTTTAGAAAAACGTTACATCCAATTAAAGGTTCTTTAGTTGTGGAATCAATAATCTTGCCCCTTATTTTACCAGTAGTCCCTGCTATTAAAGGAAAAAATAAAATTAAATATAAAAAAATATTTTTTATCATTTTATGAATTGGACTCAAGTTTATTATTGAGAAAGTATAATATTAACCAATGCTATAATATCTATAATATTAATTATTCCATCACCATTCAAATCACCAGCACACCCTTGAAAATCATCGGGCGTACTATCACTTAAAACAATATTTACAAGGGCTATAACATCAACTATATTTATAGCTATATCACTATTTAGATCCCCTTGATTACATTGAATTGAAGATGGAACAAAAACATATGAAGTTAATGGCGCAAAATTAAATCCACCATACCAATTTGAATCAATACTAATTTGAGTATCATTAACAACATCTGTCCATTCTCCAGAATTTGGAAATTCTAAATCTAAAAACTTTTCAGTTGTATCAAAATTTATTGCTATTACAACTTTTTCATTTTGATCTGCTCTCCAATAAACAAAACATTTATCATTATTATCTAAATATTTTATTTCAAGTGGAGGTTCTTTTAATACAGCTATATTATTTCTCAAATCAATCATTGTTTTATAATGATTATTTAAATCTTGTACTAAATCAATCTCTAAATTATCCCACTGTATAGGTTGTTGTATAGGATATCCACCTGAATCTCTAGTAGGAGCAGATTGTCCCAGCTCTTGTCCACTATAAATCATAGGGACACCATGGCTTGTAAATAAAATTGTAGAAGCTAACTTAGAACGATTATATGCCTCTTCAAATGTTTGGTTTTGAAACTCAGTTGCTTGATATATAAGCCTGCTCTCATCATGACTCTCCGTATAATTTATTGGTCCTGTAACAAATGAGTATCCTTGAGAATAAGCACTAATATGATTCGCTACATTATTCAAGTCTAAATATATATTTAAAATATTATCAAACATATTGTGATGATAGCTATAGTCCCAACCTGAATCAAAATCTGTTGAATTTATTTGATAAAAATTATCAGCCTCTGCTATTAATATTAATGAAGGGTCATGACTATCTAAAACATTTGCATAATAAGAAGCTCCATTAAAATCTCCATCCCAACCTATCCCATCAACATAATCAAATCTATAACCATCTACATGATACTCTTCAACCCAATGCATAAGAGCATCTTCAACATATTTCCATCCTCGATACTGTCTACCATTTAATTCATGCCAATGCTCAATTTTATAGCCCCACAATGATTCTTCATTACCAAAATAAGGACATGAATTAAAATCATGATCTTCCCAATCATAGTTATCTAAAGGCTGATATAATTGAAACAAAGGTGATGATCCCCATAAATGATTAAAAACTACATCAAGTAATATTGATATATCGTTTTGATGTGCAATATCTATAAGATTTTTAAATTCATCTGGCGTCCCGTAGGTAGTTTCTGGAGCCATCGCAAATGAAGGATTATAACCCCATGAATAAGCACCTTCAAATTCATTAATAGGCATAAGCTCAATAGCATTAATACCCAAATCATAGAAGTAACCTGAATTTATTTTTTCAATAATATCTGAGTAATCCCCAAGTACAGCTTCATCACCAGAAAAATCACCAATATGCATTTCGTAGATAACCAAATCTTTAGTTTCAGGTCTTACAAAATCATCATCATTCCATTGATAAGGATTATCACCAATATTAAATTTAGTTTTAGCGTGTTGGAAATTTGAACTTTCATATCCACTAAATGGATCTTTCCATTCAACATCTTCTGACCAAGGATCAGCAATATACTTAATACCCTCTAAATTATACTGATAATAATAATCTCCATTATCTAAATTTGTTTGATACCACCAAAGCGTATCTCCAGATAAATTCATAATTTCACCATTTGGAAATTCCTCATTCCAAGATCCTTTTATTGATACATAGTCTTTATCTGGTGCATAAAGAGCAATAATCACATCATTACCATTTATATTTACACCATCTTTAATATTATCTGGAGCAACCAATTGATTTAATTCATACTGTAAATAAAAATCTACAAATGAAAATGAAACCCTATTATTTTTAATAGCTTTTCCAATAATTTTTATATCACCAAAAACTCCACTTTCAGGTTGCCATAAGTAATCAAATGAACTGCCATCTAAAGAGCTTAATAGGTTACCATTTATCCATAATTCAACTAAATCAGCATCACTATCGCATGAAATATTTACATCTCCTGTAATTATTTCATTATTATTTGGTGATAAAAAGGTTATAAATGGATCTAATGCAGTTGGATTATAATCCAAATAAATATCATAATAAATAATTTGTCCATTTTCACCTGAATCATATGTTCCATCATCCCATAAAATTTTAAATTTCAATGATGAAACGACTTGTGAGCCACTTTGGAAAGGATCAAAAGTTAATGATAAACTATTTGATGAAATAAAACTTAATGGACTTATAACAACACCATTTTCAATATAAGAACCCTCTGGCCAATAATCTGATATTGGTTGTTCATGCCCATTGCCTGAATCAACTGTCCAAACAAGAGAGCCTCCTTGTTCAACATTATTCAAAACAACATCAAAGCTTTCATTTGGTGTAGGATTAAAAGGAGACCAATAATAGTTTAAACTTATATGCCAATCTATACCTATTCCACCATTGTTGTCCCAATTGTCATTTAAATCGGTAAATACAAAATCAATTGTTTCAGCATCATCAGGAATCTGGTGTGTATATTTCCACCAACCAACTCCATTTGATGGTGAATAAGACATCGCATAATCATCAACATCTTGCCATCCATCATTACCTAAATGAACATAGACAGGAAAGGTTGCATTAGGCAAACTTCCTTCAATAGTATTATAATAAATTGTTATTTCTCCACCTGGCACAGGTATTTCTGGCTCCCAAAAAACATAATTGGAAATCCCAATATTTATTAGCAATACATATATAATATATAATCTCATTTTCATGTCGGGCCGTAATATACAAATATTATATTAAATTTTAATTACTCTAATATTTTAAAAATTAACTTCTTTACCATAGTCTATAATACTTTTATTTGTTAAGATAGGGAAAACTGGTACAACCATAGGATAAGGAACGCCTTTTTTATAAGCATATAAATCAATATCAGTTAATTCTATTTCATTAAATAAATTAAAATTAATTTTTATATCTTCAGAATAAGATATTTGCAAGGAATCAATATATTGATTTAAATACTTATCAATAATAGACTCAGGATTTTGATTAAATTGACTTAAAGAAAAATTATTGCTTTTCAAAAGAGCCTCTAAATGTAATCTAGAGCTTGTGGCATCACTGAAAATTCTATAATCTTTTAAAACATCATTATTAATATTATAGTTATTATCATATGCTAATTCATTTAAACGTTCATCTCTAATTAAATCAACCAAAGCATATTTAAACTGCAAACCAAATTCTTGTCTAGATATATTTTGATTTCTAAATACCAAAGGATGTTTCGATATGAGATTATCTAAATAGCTTACATTATAGCTATTGCCATTCAAGGTAAAAACTTCATCATAATAATTTATAGAATCACGTTTAGAAAAGATTAAAGAAGATGAAAGAACCTGATTATTAATTAAATTATTTCTATCAATATAATAATTGTAAGCTTCACTTGCTAATTTCACAAATACATCACTATTAAATACAACACTATAATCTTTCATGATTTCTTTAATATAAATATCATATTCTCTAACTTGAGTTATTTCATATAATTTTTGATTCATCATGTTAACATGATTAGAAATTTCATCAGATGTTATTAATGAACTGAATACCATATTTTTAACCTTAACAAATAAATATTTATTATCTTTAGATAAAACTGGGCCAACAACTTGGCCTGTAATTAATGGATTTAAAAATAATGCCTCATGTATAGCAGGATCTTTTTCATAGAAAAAATCCATCTTAATTTCAGGAATTTCTTTAAGATTTAAATAATCACTACAAATATCTTCAAATTCCACACCCTGAGCCAAAAGCATATTTATAGAATTAGCAACTGGCTCTGAAGAAATAGAAATAAAATTAAGAGTATAAACTTTTGAAGAATTTTCTAAATATTTTTCAGTTATCATAGGATCAATATCTATTTTACTATAAACCATATCTTTCAATAAATAATCTCTCATATATTGCTCTTTTATACCATTTAGAAAATTATCTGAAAAATTATCTTCAGAAATATAGTCTTCAATTTCAAGAGCTAATAATTTTTCAGCAATCAATGAATTTAATATAATTTTTTTATGAATTTGATTATTTGACTTACAATAGGAAGGTCTTACAGTGTATTCTGAACGAATAATAAAATCATTTTTAGTTATAATTCTATCATTAATCTCAACTAAAATATTATTATCAATTCCAAAAATAAATGAATTAATAAATAGTACTATAAACAATTTAATTTTCAACAAGTAATTCATTTTAATTATCTAATATTAAAGAAACTAAAAATACAATATCTAAAATATTTGTTTGATTATCACTATTAAGGTCAGTACTTCCTAAACTTTCATTGTTACCTAAAACAACATTTACTAAGCTAATTACATCTATAACATTAACTAATCCATCATTATTTATATCTCCAGATAAAATATCAATCTTATTTACAGTATAGATTAAATTTTTATTTGCATATTCATGATGTTCAGGATAAATAAATAAAGATATAGTAGCACTATTACTCGATATATCATTCGGATAAAAAACAAGCTCTGCTGTTTGATAAGGCTCTATTACAATACTTGATTCTTGATTATCAAATAATAAACCAGAAAGATTGGCTGATATATCAGAAAAATCATAGTTATATTTATTTCTATAGCCACTATTATTTGTAATAGTAAATTTTAATTCATTATTTACTTCAATAATATTAATTCCATCAATAGTTTTATAATTATCAACTACTGCACTAAAAAGCTCTGGATACATTGATGGAATTTTATATGTTCTATACCAAAAGGCATTATTCGTTCCCTGATAATTCCATAAAACATCATAGTCAGGATTTATTTCTCTTAGTGTTGGCTCAGTTTGACCTAGGCCATTTCCAAAAGTATAAATCAAATAGTTCCCGTTATCAAGTAATTGAACACTCCCCATTCCACCTCCAAACAAA
>Ga0066863_10001128_pt1 | contig 13271 bp, 11 predicted proteins | sample ETN02SmetaG_2_FD_65495 | JGI IMG/M metagenome (GOLD analysis project Ga0066863, IMG submission 65495) | Marine microbial and viral communities from oxygen minimum zone, Eastern Pacific Ocean - ETNP2014F10-02SV253 | ecosystem: Environmental > Aquatic > Marine > Oceanic ...
CCATAAACTGGCCAATAATGTTTGGGTTTGGAACCTCTGGCAGTTCCAGCAATATCGATATGTGTCCAAGGAGTTTCACCAACAAAGTTTTTCAAAAATAACGCAGCAGTTATTGCACCGCCATAGTTTGAACTTGAAATATTATTCAAATCGGCAATTTTTGATTTCAATAATTCGTTATAATCATCAGGTAACGGCATTCTCCAAACTTTTTCGCCAACATAATCTCCTGCTTCAAGAATTTTGTCCGCAACTTTGTCTGTGGAAAATAAACCTGCATAATCCTCTCCCAGCGCTGCAACAATTGAACCCGTAAGAGTTGCAAAATCTACAATTCTTGAAGGTTTGTAATTCTTAACAACATAAGCCATAGCATCAGCAAGCGCCAGTCTTCCTTCTGCATCAGTATTTCCAATTTCTACGGTCTTTCCGAGATAAGAATCGAGTATTGTTCCGGGTTTGTATGATTTTGTTCCAACCGCATTCTCCACAACTGGTGCAACTGCCAAAATATTTTTCTTTAATTTTAATTCTGCAGCCGCTCTTATAATTCCTAAGACAACAGCAGCACCAGACATATCAGTATTCATTTCCTTCATGGAACGAAGTTTGATGTCCAATCCGCCAGTATCATAAGTAACTCCTTTACCAACAAGAGCAATTTTCTCCTTGGAACTCGGATCTCCTTTGTATTCGAGAATAATTAAATGCGGTTCAAATCTACTCCCTTGTCCAACACCCAATAAAAGATTGAGACCTTCTCGTTTTAATGTTGAGCGACCAAGTAAATCTAAATGTAATTTATATTTAGTTGACATTTCTTTAGCTAAATCTGCCAAATATTCTGGATTTACGATGTCTGCATCTTCAGTTTGTAAATCCCTTACAAAATTTGTAGCAGCGCAACTTATTTCAGAAAAATTAATTGACTTTTCAAATTCAGGTTTAATTTCATGGACATACATATTAATTTTTTCAATTCTGAAAAATTTATCATCTTTCTCAGTCTTGTATTTATCAAAAGAATAATTTGATAATCTAAATCCATCTGAAAGTGATCTAACAATATCAACATCATACTCTGCAAATGTTGTGAATTCTTTAACCTTCAAATTAGAAAATAATTGTAATGCGTTGTGTGCTGCGCGCCTAAAAACTTCATTAGTTAATTTTTCTCGCTTTCCTAGACCAATTAAAACAATTCTATTAAAGCTTCTACCAACAACTGGAACTACTAATTTTTCATTCTTTTTTCCTTTGAAGTCTTCAGCATGAATTGAGGCATCTGCCAAATCGATTAATTTTCCATCTAAATTTTTTATCTGTTCTTCAGTCAGAAAAAGTAAAATACTGCCTTTGGAATCATAAACTTCACCTTTACGTAAATTTATTTCCATGATAGAAATAATCAAATTAAATTTAAAACAGTTGTGTCAATCTGGTCCGAGCATCTTATTGAACTTATCTCTGTTCTCTTCTGCAAATAAAAGTAATTCAACAGAATGATTCACAAAATCTTCAACAGTCTTAAAATCAGAACGCGGTAAAACTTCTTCAATTCTTTTTAGTTTTTCTTGATCTATTTCCATTTGAACTAAGTGCCTTAATAACTTTTTTACCTTTTCGCTTGTCAAACGCAACTTCAAGAACATCAACTAAGTTATTTGCATAATGAATTTTAATCTTATTTCGTAATTTAGAACTCAAGACAATATCTTTCTTATTTCTTTCAGGAATGATAACTTCTTTTAATCCTGCTTCAATTGCTGCTTCAATCTTAGGAGTAACGCCACCTACGGGTAAAACTTCTCCTCTTACGGATAAACTTCCCGTCATTGCAATCTCTTGTCTAATTGGAATATTCTTTAATGCGGAAATTATTGATGTTGCAACTGAAACGCTTGCTGAATCTCCTTCGATTCCTTCAAAGGTTTGAATAAATTGAACATATATATCGTATTTGTCCTTAATGGACTCTCCAAAATGTTTCATGATTATTGCACTAACATTATCAATTGCTTCTTTGGCAATTTTCCCAAGACTTCCGGTTGCAATAATTTCCCTACGCTTTCCGCCTTTTGCAGCCTCGCTTGCAATTGGAAGTACAATTCCTGAATCTGCAATAACTGCCAAACCATTAACTCTTCCAACTTGAGTCCCTTCTTTTTGAACGACTCGGTAATCCAAAATATGCTCAATATGTTTATCTGCAATTTGTTGTTCCAAAGTCTTTGAAATTTTCAAAGCCCGAATAACTTGCTCTGTGTTAACTAATTTGGTCTTTTCTTCAACTGCCAAATCACCTGCGCTTCTAATTATTCCACCAAGTTCTCTAAACTTTATACTTAATTTATTTTTACGTCCAGACATCCGCCGTGAAATTCTAATTATTTCATCACACGCGCCTTTTGAAAAATGTGGAATCTTCCCATCTTTCAATATTTCTTGGGCTACAAATTTGTAATAATATTCTCTGTTTTTTGGATTATCATCAATAAAATTTTCCATGACAACCTCATAACCATATCCTCTAATTCTAGATCTTAATGCAGGATGCATTCTTCGGATTGTATCTTTATTTCCTGCTGCAACCAAAATAAAATTGCAAGGAACTGGATCTGTACGAACCATTGCTCCAGCACTTCGTTCAGACTGTCCTGTGATTGAATATTTTCTATCTTGCATTGCCGTTAATAAATCTTGTTGAGTTTTCATATCCATTGTTGCAACTTCATCAATGAATAGCACACCTTTGTTTGCTCGGTGAATCATTCCAGGTTCAACTCTCATATGTGCTGGAGTTCCCAAACCGCCGGATTGAAATGGATCGTGTCGAACATCACCAAGTAATGATCCTGAATGAGCACCAGTTGCATCAATAAATGGTGCAGTCTTTAATTTAGCAGTATCCACTAACAGTTTTGGTCCGCGAGTTTGTCTCTTTCTCATTCCCATTCCCATCATTGCACCATATAACATTAGAAACATCATTCCAGAAATAAGTGATGCTGCTGCCATAATATCTCCGTGAGTTTTTCTAATCCACCACGGAAACAATGCAGTAAAAATTGCTAAAGCTAGAAAAATGATTGTACTTTTTCTTCCACCAACATTCATACGCTGTTTAGTACGTTCAACTATTTCTTGTCCACGACCAGAAGGTAGAGAATGAACTTTTGGATTGTTTTCATCTTTTTGATTTGGAAGAATTAAAATATCTCTTAGTTCCTTTCGCGGAACCAATTCAGACAGTGCTTGACCTAGCATAGATTTTCCAGTACCTGGATCACCAATTAAAAGAACATGTCTTCCTTGTTTTGCAGCCTTACTAATTATTGACACTGCGCGAGTCTGACCAATAATTTGATCGATTAATTGTGTGGGAACTTTAATCTTAGATGTGTTCTTAAAATCCATCAACTAACGATAGCCTCAAAACTTAAAAAGATATCAGAGTGACAAAATTACTCTTCAGTCATTATTGGGGCTGCAGCTCTTGAAATTATAACAACATCACCAATTGCTTTAATGTGGTGATGAGGTAGAATCACTCCTTTTGCGCCAGGCATTGCACGAGACAAATATGATCTTGTTGTTGCTTTTACTTTCCAAGAATCTACTTTATTGGTATGTAAAATTGCTTCTTCAATTATTCCAAAAAATTCACCAGCATCAGTATAGACTGATAATCCTTGAACGCTGTTTAAGTTTTTTGTATTTAACATATCAATTCAATAGTGTTTTTAAATAAAAGCATTTCTAATAATTAGAATATGGTTAAAATAAAAATAATTGGAACATCTCATATTTCAAAACAAAGTGTTTCCGAAATAAAGAAAGCTATGATTGAATTTAAACCCGATATTGTTGCAATTGAATTGGATGCTCAAAGATATATGGGTCTAATGAACCAAAAACGTAGAAGGATGAATCTGAAAACTGCTTCAAAATTAGGATTTTTTGGATTTATTTTTTATTTAATTGGATCAATGTCTCAAAAAATTCTTGGAAAACGGACAGGTCAACAGCCAGGTATTGATATGAAAACTGCAATTATTGAAGCGAAAAATATTGGTGCCAAGCGCGCATTAATTGATAGAGATATTGGTATAACTCTTAGACGTCTATCAAAAACAGTTCCAGTTCCTGAAAAACTAAAATTAGTATTTTACTTAATTTTTGGCAGTTTTGGCAGCGGAAAAGTAAATTTTGATTTACAAAAAGTTCCAAAGGATAAATTAGTTCATAAATTGATTAGTGAATTGAGTCATAAATTTCCAAATTTTTATAGAGTTCTTGTTTCTGAACGTGACAAATATATGCAAAACCAAATTAAATTGATTACAGTTCAATATCCTGATTCAAAACTATTAATTGTGATTGGTGCTGGGCATAAAGAAAAAATGCAAAAATTCGTAAAAAAACTTACTAATACAAATAAATAAAAACTGAAATTATAAACAGTAGTTATGTTGTTTCTAAAAAATAAATTGAAACTTAGAAATTATCAAGAACAGATTTTGGGAAAAATTGTTGGGAAAAATTCATTTGTAGTTTTACCGACAGGTGCTGGAAAAACAATTATTGCAATTGCATTAGCTGCGCTTAACATAGATAAAGGAAAAATTTTGATTATGGCTCCAACTAAACCTTTAACGGTACAACATGAAAAATCATTTAAAGAATATTTTCAACCTGAAGAAAAAATTATACATTTAACTGGTGCAATTCCTCCAATCCGAAGAAAAGAACTCTGGAAAACTTCAAAAATAATTTGTGCAACACCTCAAACAATTGAATCAGACCTAATTAAACGTTATTTTAAACCTGAAGATATTTCGCTTGTGGTTTTTGATGAAGCACATCGGGCTGTAGGAGAATATGCATATGTTTGGCTTGCAAAACAATTTGGAAAAACTAGTCAAATTCTTGCACTTTCTGCCAGTCCTGCTTCTGACAAAGAACGACTTGAATTAATTAAGGAGAATTTAAAGATTGATAATTTTGAATTATTGAGTGAAGAAAATCCGCAGCTAAAAAAATATTTAAAAGAAAAGAAAATTGAGCGAGTAATGATTGATTTGCCTGAAGAGTATAAAAAAATTAAAGCATTTCTTCAAAAATTATTGAGAAAACATGTTACAATTTTGCATTCGCGTCAAGCATTGAAAAGTAAAGAAATTGAAGATTTAAGAAAACTTGAACTTCTTAAAGCGCAGCGCGCACTATTTGCCCAGACTGAAAAGGGTCCAGAAACTTATTTTATAGTTTCAGAATTAACTGTCTTGATTAAACTTTTGCACTTGATTGAAACTCTTGAAACACAAAGTCTCAAAACCTTTATTGCTGCAATGGATAAAATAGAGAAGGATTCAAAATCAACAAAGGCTTCTAAAAAAATATTAGATGACTGGGACTTTAAACGAGCAAGAATTAGTGCTCAAAATATTGTTGAAGAAGGTATTGAACATCCAAAAATTGGGAAAATATTAGAACTTACAAAAAAGGATGATGAAAAAATAATAATATTCTCCCAGTTAAGAAAAACAGTTGAAATAATTACTGAGCAAATTAATCTAAATACTCGAAGTAGGGCAAAGGCTTTCGTGGGTCAGAAAGAAGGTATGACTCAGAAAAAACAAATTGAAACTTTGGAGAAATTCAAAGATGGTGAATTTAATGTTCTTGTGGCAACATCAGTAAGTGAGGAAGGACTTCACATTGAAAATGCAGATATTGGAATTTTCTTTGAACCTGTTCCTTCAGCATTGAGAACTATTCAACGACGCGGAAGGATTGGAAGAATAAACATTGGTAAAGTATATATGTTAATAACAAGGGATACGATTGACGAAAAATACTATTGGGTTTCATATCATAAAGAACGTCGAATGAAAGAACTCCTTGAAAATGAATCTTAAAATAATTATGGATCATCGTGAGAATAAAGGGCAATTACCACGGTTGTTATATGAGCGAGATCTTATAATTGAAACAAAGACATTGGAAGTTGGAGATTTTATAATTTCTGATGAATGTGTTGTGGAATTGAAGAAAGTTCCTGACTTTGTGAATTCGCTTGTTGATGGTCGATTATTTTCACAAGCAAAGGAATTGCGAGAAAACTTCGAAAAACCACTTTATATTATTGAAGGAGAAGTGAGAGATATATTTGGAGTTCGTAATGTGCATCCCAATGCAATTCGTGCTGCAATGATTTCTCTAACTCTTGATTATCAAATTCCATTCTTATTTTCACATGATTCTGAAGAAACTGTAAATTTATTAGTTTCATTAGTGCGGCGAGAACAACTTGAAAAGAATAAAGATATTTCACTTCGAGGTTCAAAACGAGCATGGACTCGTGAAGAACAGCAACAATTTTTGATAGAGGGTCTGCCCTTAATTGGTCCAAAACTTGCCAAAAATTTATTGAAAGAATTCAAATCACCAATTAAATTGCTTAATGCAGTTGAAAAAGATTTAACTAAAGTTGATAAGCTCGGTCCAAAAAAGGCAAAAATGATGCGTGAAATTTTGGATTTAGAAGGTGAACACTAAATCATCAAACTTACAAAAAAACCTAAGACACTAAATAGTGCAATTGGAGGAAGTGCTGGCATTGCTCGCGTTGATTTCTGAGTATTTAATAAATAATATACTACTGCCGCTCCAATCACTGCACCTCCTGCTATAAACCATGAGCTAATAATTGAAAATTTCAAGGCGCTGATTGCCAACAATAGAGGAAATGCTAAATCTCCTGTTCCGAGAATTAGTAAACCTTTTCCTGGTTCAAACTCAGTAGACTTTGCTGTGATTTTTTTAAAGGTGTTGGGAATAATTACTGCAAGAATTACTCCTTTGTTTACCATTCCTTTAAACATATTAACCATATGTGAACTTCGATATACTGCTAAAATATCATATATTGAAAACAATCCAAGCAATAAGAATACTGTAGAAAGACTAAAGCTTAGTCCGAGTGTGACTCCTACTCCTGCAATAGTTATTATTAGTGCTAAATTGTGAGTAATTATACTTCTGCTGAAAATAAATAGTGCCAGTAAACTTATTGTAAATATATTTGCAAGTATATTTGTAAAATAAGTCTCAAAAACAACCTTGCTTCCAATAATTATTAGTAAATAAAAAAAATATTTGAATAGATTTACTTTTCGAGAATATCTGAAAATAAAAAATAGTAGTGTGAAGGCTATTGCGAATGAAAAAAATACTCCGATTAGGGATGTTTCTGTAGCCACAACGTCTATTGCTTCGAGTTTGCTTATTGCGGCTATTCCAGTTAATATTCCTAAAATTTGAACTGAAGCGAAGGTGAAAATATGAATTATAAAGCCGAATAATGAAAACATACTATTCTAAATTAAACAAAGTATAAATAATTATTTGAAACTGAGCATACTACCTTTTCGTGTTTTTAGATTTATGATTGGAATCATTCCAGGATCTGGTACGTGTCCAAATTTGAGTTGGAAATTAGTTACTGCTTGCCAACAACTTCCTGAAATAGATATTGTGTTTTTATAATTTCCGATATTTGCTTTGTGAATATGTCCTGAAACCATTATATCTGGAATTTGTGAAATGATGTGTGAGTCTTGTTTCATAGGGATTGTTAGATTCAAATTATGTGATGGGCTCAAATGCCTTCTTTTCAATAAAAACTTGTGAATTTCATCTGCTTTTTCATAACCACCTGCCAATCTCAAACCTTCAACTTGATCAATTAATCTGTCAAAGGAATATCCATGATACATTAAAACATCTTGTCCAGAATAATTATCCATTGAGTGAATATTTGTGTAAGACGGGTTTGTTACCATTGTTACGTTTGGAAGTTCGAGTATTGATTCTGCATAATCTTGCATGCGTGGCTGAGGTTCCTCCAATCGGACACCAGAGTCATGATTTCCTGGACAAATTATTATTTGTTTGTCATCAGGAACTCTAGATAAAAATTTTGATAATTCTTCATACTGACTTCTTAAATTAGTAATCTTTAGTTCTTTTTCTTGTCCAGGATAAATACCAATTCCATCAACAAGATCTCCTGGAATGTAAAAATATTTGGTCTTTCTTGCAATTTCTCGTTGTCGTTCAGTTCCTACTTTTCCACTCAACCAATCAATAAAATTTGAAAATTGCTTTGGTAAAAATAGATTTGAACCTACATGTATATCTCCGGAGAAGACTGAATAAACTTCTTCGGGACTAAATGTTTCTTTCTTCTGTGGAACATCCGGTCGTATGATGGCGTGTAAGAACATAACTCCCTTTCTAACACGACCTTTGAATATTAAGACTTCATCTAAGGTCAAAAACTTAGCTTCTTCAATCAAATCATTATTTTTTGAGGATATGATGACTGTAATCTGACTAGTTAAATCCTCCACAATAAGTTTGACAGTTCCAGTATACATTCTAGCTACATCTGAAACGATTCCAATAATAACTTGATCTTCATCTGAAAGCATATCTTTTACGCGATCAATGGATACTGCTGATGCAGCTTCAGGTCGATTAAATAATATAGTCCTCATTGTTTTGTATCTTTCTCTGTAGTGTGTGGTGAAATCATCTGCTGTGATTTTTTTCTGTTTATAATCAAATTCTTTTACAATCTTTACTCTTGCTCTTAAATCATCAATTCGCGGTTTTACAATTGTTACATTTGTGGATTCTTGAGCTATATTTTCAGCTGTGGGTAGGATTCCTTTATCTAATAATTTCTTTACAATTTCTTGATTACTCATAACATTAATTCAACTCTCAATTCCGAACTCATTATTTCAGTTAAATCTGAAGGTATTGTGGAATATATTTCTCGAGTTCTCCCGTGTCTGCCTTTACTTATTACTCTTGCATTAATTAAACCCAACATATCTAATTCTGAAATTAAGTCAGATATTCTTCTTTGGGTTAAAATTGAAGTATCATTAACTTTGCATAAATCAGCATATGCTTCATAAATCTCTCCAGTTTCAAGTTTATGTTTTTGTTTGTTTAGAAAAAATATTGAATATATCAAAATTTTGGATTGGTTTGGTAATGTCTTAACTAATTCCAGTATTCTGTTTTTCTCAATTTTATCTTCAGCCTCACGTATATGTTCCATTTCAACAATATCTGATGCTGCTCTTTCTGCAACCTCTCCTGCAACGCGTAGTAAATCAAGAGCTCGACGAGCATCGCCGTGCTCTTTTGCAGCATATGCTGCACACTTTGCAAGAACACCTGCACTAATTACTTCGTCAGTAAATGCCTGTTCAGATCTTTCACTTAAAATATCTTTCAATTCAAGTGCATTATATGGTGGAAAAATTAATTCTTCCTCACCTAATGAACTTTTTACTCTCGGATCAATATTCTCAATAAATCTAACATCATTAGAAATTCCAATTAGACATAATTTTGCTCGTTTAAGTTCAGAATTAATTCTAGTTAAGGTGTAAAGAATTTCATCACCTGTTTTTTGTACAAGCCGATCTATTTCATCTAAAACTAATATTACGACTTGTTCAGTTTCATCTAATTTTTTCAAAAATATATTATATACTTCATCTGTTGGTAATCCTGTTGCTGGAACTTTTTCACCTAAATTTTTAGCAAGTGATGCAATTATTCTATATTCTGTATCTGCAACTTTCTTTAGTTTACAATTAAGATATGCAAACCGTAAATTAACATCAGTATCTTTAATTCGCTCAACAATTCTATTCAAAGTATGTAGTGTACAAAGCGTTTTTCCCGTTCCCGTTTTACCATATATGAAAATATTAGAAGGGCGATCATTACGTAAGGCTGGTGCCAAAATCATACCTAATTTTTTAATTTGATTTTTACGGTGAGGTATTGTATTTGGAACATAACGTAAAGATAATACATCTTTATCTTTGAATAAAGATTGTTTAGATACAAAATCATCAAATAAATCATCAAGTTCATCTCGTTCGCGTTTATTTTTAGAAGTAGCTTCTTCCTTATCAACCGTCTTTGGTTTATCCTCATCAGATTTAAATTCTTTATTGAGCTGAGTTTGATTTTCAGTCATAAACTTTCCATAAGAAATGTACCTTAAAATAATTTATCCTCTTGACAAGATAATATTTTAATAAAATCACTATACTTAGGACTTATACTTTTTGCGTATGATTGTTTTAAATACCTCTCACCCCTTTATTTCTTATAGAACTGATTTAATTGTTAATATTTTTATTAAATTTATTTATTATTATATTATTATTTTCAATATAGAAAAGAAAAGAAAGAAAAAAATACAAATTAATTATATTATTAAATCTCCAGTAGAAATCAAGGACTCAGGGGCTATTTTTTTCAACAAGCTTCAATCGCTTTAAAACTCGCGTATCCTTTTTAGGTTCAGCATTTTCTCCAAGAGTAAATACGACTCTCCGAACACCTTCACCCCAAGAATAAGATCCTGGAATATTCTCAACTTTCTCAATTTTAAAAACACCCAATTCAACACCCTTATTCAAATGATAATAAACTGAACGCATGGTTGTTTTATTAAAAACTTGAATATATTTTTTATATAATTCATAACCATAACCTTCACCAACAAAAAATAATAATTCAACCAAATTATTCCTTATTGGACTAAATGCAGGACGACCTCTTCTACGTGTTTTCATCATATACTTTTTCACACAATCATATTTAAACATCACCATAATGAATTTACCATGTCAGACATTATTGCTTCAGCCCAAATTAAAAATTATTTTTCAGAATTAAAATCAGAAACACTAGAATTACATGATATTGCAAACACAGCCAGAAAAACAGGAATTGATCCTCAACTAAATTGCGACATTCCAATCGCAGCATCTGTGGCCGAACGTGTTGAAGCAATCATGGGCTCAATTTCACCAAATTTAATTGGAAGTGGAGTTGTACCAAGAATTAGTGAATTAGAAAAAGAATATGGTTTTGGAGATTGGAGAGTTGCACTAGTCTTGGCGAATGAAATTGCATCAGAAAAATTATGTAAATTTGAAGATAAGATAACTGCAATAAATATAGGAATACGTACAGGGTTCGCATACATAACACAAGGAGTAGTATCTGCACCACTTGAAGGATTAATCGATGTTAAAATAAAAGATAGAAAAGACGGGAAAAAATATTTGGCTCTATGTTATGCAGGACCAATCAGAGGGGGTGGTGCAACAGCAATGGCAGTAACAACCGTGATTGCAGATTATGTTAGAATACAACAAGGAATTGAAAAATATGATCCTACTGATAAAGAATTAAAACGAATGTATACCGAAGTAACTGATTATTATGAAAGAGTAGAAAGAAAACAATACAAACCAACTATTGAAGAAATAGAATTCATCATTTCTAATTTACCAGTGGAAATTGATGGAGACCCAACTTCACAACTAACTGTATCAAATTACAAAGGTTTGGAAAGAATAACAACGGACAGAATTAGAGGAGGTATGGCACTAATGCTTACTGATGGATTACCTCTTAAAGGTGCAAAAGTAATGAAAAAATTAAATGAATGGGGAGTGGAGTTCGGATTAGACTGGCAATGGTTAAATGATTATCAAGATATGAAGAAGCGAATTCATGCCAAAACCTCAAAAGAAGAAAGTAGCGATGATTCAGAATCAAAACTAAAACCGAATTACGCATATATATCTGAAATTGTGGCAGGACGACCTGTATTCACACACCCACTAAGGCACGGAGGATTCAGATTAAGATATGGAAGATCAAGATTAACTGGTCATGGTTCTTGGGCAATATCTCCAATTACTATGCAAGTATTAGATAATTTTTTGGCAGTAGGAACCCAACTAAGAGTTGAACGTCCAGGAAAATCAACATCACTAACTTCTTGTGATTCAATAGAGGGACCAATTGTAAAATTAAAAGACGGATCAGTAGTAAAACCAGAAACTGAAGAAGAAGCAAAAGAAATATCAAAAGAAGTTGATGAGATTTTATATTTGGGAGATATATTAATTTCACCGGGAGAATTTACAGAGAACGGACATTTCCTAGTACCTCCAGGATATTGTCCGGAATGGTGGCTACTGGAATTGAAAGAATCAATAAAAAACAATCCAAATAAAAAACATAATTTAAATGAAGAATTCTTTAACAAATTCCTACCACAAAATATCAATCTTGAAACAGCATTAAAAATATCTCAAGATTTCAAAATACCAATACACCCAAATTTCACATTTTATTTTGATGCATTAGATGAAAAACAAACAATATTACTAAAAAATTATATCACAACAGATATGAATGTAAACCAACCAGAAAAAAGATTATTGGAGTTAATTGGATGCCCACACCAAATAAAAGAAAACAAAATAATATTAACAGAATTAAATAAAACAATTTTGAAATTGTTTTTCAACAAAGATATACAAATCAGACCAAAATTCGGTACTGGAATTGGTGCACGAATGGGTAGGCCAGAGAAAGCCAAGATGAGAGATATGAAAGGTTCACCAAATTTTTTATTCCCTGTCGGAGCAGAAGGAGGAAGATTAAGATCTTTCAATGAATCAATAAAGAAAGGACACATTACCGCAGAGTTTCCAATAATAAAATGTCTTGACTGTGAAAAAAGAACAATATTCACAAAATGTGAACACTGTAATTCTCTAAACACGCAACAACAATATATTGATTATTTTACGAAGAAAAAATACACTTCACCTGAAACTCCAAAGTGTGTTGCATATGAAAGAAGAAAGTATGAATTACCCAAATTATCAAAAAACATAAGATCTAATTGGGAAGGTGAATTTCCAAAATTAATAAAAGGTGTAAGAGAAACAATGAACAAGTTTCGTTATGTTGAACATCCAGTCAAAGGAGTACTCCGAGCAAAACATTCTTTGAGGGTTAATAAGGATGGAACTGTCAGGTATGATGCAACAGAACTAGGAACAACACACTTCACACCTGAGGAAATTGGTCTATCGATAAAAAAAGCACATAAATTAGGATATACTCATGATTTCAAAGGACAACAACTAACTGAAAAAACTCAACTTGTAGAAATATTTCCTCAAGATATAATATTACCAAGCGAAAAATCATTAGGTATTGAATCTGCAGGATCAATTTTCAAGCGCGTTGCAGATTTTGTTGATGAGTCATTAGTAAATCTCTACAATATCTCTGCACACTACAATATCGCTATTGAATCAGATCTAATAGGACAACTAGTTATAGGTCTAGCACCA
>Ga0066863_10001129_pt1 | contig 13266 bp, 8 predicted proteins | sample ETN02SmetaG_2_FD_65495 | JGI IMG/M metagenome (GOLD analysis project Ga0066863, IMG submission 65495) | Marine microbial and viral communities from oxygen minimum zone, Eastern Pacific Ocean - ETNP2014F10-02SV253 | ecosystem: Environmental > Aquatic > Marine > Oceanic ...
TGCAGTTAATTTAGCCCTTTACATACCATACTTAATTCAAAATCAAGAAACTGGATTTGTACAAAATTCTACAATAATTGATATCAGTAAAGGTAGTTCTATCGAAATATCAATTCTTGCCCCACCACGAGCGCAAGAGGCTGCTTTTCTTATTGGAGAGAAAAATAGAGTAAATTGGCCAACTCGTGATTCAAATGAATCGTGGACTACTTGGGCTAGTAGGGGTGGTGCGCTATCTTCATCAAATAATGCTGTAATGCGTGAATCCATAGGCAATAGTAGTCTAAACAGAGTAAATACCTCTATTGCTGAAGGAGGGGAAGTTGCATACCAAATAATACCTGTAATTCGCCCTTCTTCTCCTGGTTTTGGTCCTGATGAAGGTGGTGATTTTGCAACTGGGATTATGAATGGTAGAACTGTTTACGATCGTTTGCATGAAATCACAGACCCAACGCCAGATATTACGGATATTGACCGTCGGATGGGGTATTGGGACCGTTGGGCAGGACAAGGTAATGCTGCATACGAAGATGCTGCGAATTATCTTGTTGCAGAATTGGAATCATTTGGATTAGAAGTGATCAAACATCGATTTGAGTTCACTGACATTTTCAGCAAACAAAACCCGGAAGCAATCAATGTGTGTGGGTATAGGTGGGGCTCAGTCGTACCTGATGAGTGGTTGGTGTTTGGGGCGCATTTTGATATAGCCCCGCCAGCAAACGGGGCAATGCCATTCTTAGACCCACACGTTACTGGAAGTAGGACATACGGGACACGGGTTGGCGCTTATGACAATACGGCTGGCACGAGTATGGTATTGGAAACTGCTAAGATGATGTCTGATTATGATTCTAGGAGAACAATGGTGTTTTGTCTTTGGTCTGGAGAAGAAGGGGGAAAAAGAGGTAGTGATTATTGGACTGAATACTATGTCGCTGAAGATAATCCTGAAGTTACTGTTACCAATTACATCAATTTAGACATGGCTGGAGTAAATTGGCCAGGTGGAGGTGGAGCACCTCATGGCGACCCTGCAACTTCACCTGATGAAGATGGATATCCAAAAGATGAGGAGGTGTGGCCAATGAGAGTATATATTGGACCGACTGATTCATTTGAGAATTTGAGCCAACCAGGAATTGTGTATTTATCTGAATGGATTGGTTCGGATGCTTTGGGTCTTGAAGAACAAATTGGGACATTAAATGGAGAAGGGTTTGATGAGAATACATGGAAATATGATTCTTGGATAGATTCTGACAGGCCTGAAATTATAGTGTATGAAGATACAACTGCTCGTTCTGATCATGCTAGTTTCCAAGATAATCTTGGAACTGTGACTCTTGGATTTGGTGGCCTTGTTGATGGGTATTGGTGCTACCATCAAACATGTGATACATTAGAAGAAATGGAGGAGTGGATGGATACTATGGGCAAAGATTACGGTGAAGAAAATACTGGAGTAACTAATCTTTGCAATAGTCTAGATTTGATTACTTGGTGGGCTGTTTATTCATTTTTCCACTTAGATGAGCAGCCTATTCCAAACGCAATTGAATGAAATATCAAATGCCAGCGATTGATTCCATTGTTTCAATTGCTAAACCATTGAATAAAGTAAATACTAATCCTAATGTAATTACTAAGAATAACCAAAATATTGGTTCAGACCAATTCTTTACTTTAGCACCATCAAGTGGGCCAAAAGGCAACATGTTAAATGCGCCCAATATTGCATTACCCCACATCCATAGTTCGACTATTTCTGCCAAAATTGAATGAAATAATACGCTTAATAACAAGCCACCACCAATCATCCCAATGAAAAATAACACGATATTAGATATTGGGCCGGCGATTGAAATAATGCCATTTTCTTTACGACTTACTCGGCCAGCAACCATGACTGCCCCTGGCGCCATAAACAAAAAACCGATGATAAATGCAATCAGAATTCCATTTTTCAGTCCGTTGTAATCTGCCCTAAATTCTGCCCAACAACCATAATGGCGCGCAACAAATTTGTGTGCTAATTCATGGATAATAAATGCTGGACCAAAGGCAATTGATGCTAAAATAAAATAAAATGGGATTGTGAAAAGAAGCGCTGGGCCAAGTTGTAACATCCCACCAAGTAAACCTCCATTAAATACAAATGAAAGACCTAATGAAAAGGCAGTCAATGATATAGCAAGATCCTTCAATTCCTTCTGTGAAAAATGAAAGAAACTACCTTCATGTTTAATCACATTTGTTTGAGGGACTTGGAAAAAACCCCTCAAAAATGGCTCAAAGGGATTATTTTGTCCTGGTTGAATTACTACTCTTATTCTTTGAGAGTTATCTGTTGAAGCACGTGTTTTTCTATCCAACCTATCAAATGGGTCGTCTTCAAGACCGCCCCGCCCTGAGTCTCGCGCCATGGTATTGCGATATGTTCGGTTACTTTGAGGGTTCGCAAGCCGGGAGGATTGAAAGAGGGGTAGTGATTGGTGAAGTTAATGGCCGGTATTAGGAAGGCTATGCTCGAAATGGGGGTAGCCACTTGTTGCATGCTTTGTGATGCACCTGATACACCCGGTTCCGCGCGATGTAGAGAATGTATTGATGGGCACAAAAATATGAGGGATCGGGTTTCCCAACTTCCACCTGAATCATTAGCTAGGCAGTGGTCAAAAGAATTGTTGCAAATGTTAGCAAGGCCTAATTCATATGAGCATGATGACGTTCATGGGGAATGGATGACTGTATATGCGCAATTATTACATGGGCAAAAAAGTAAATCAAAAACCATTACACAATCAGATATTGAAGATGCTTTTGCCGCCGCTAGAGAGAAGAATAAAGTTAATCCTCTTAGAGATATAGCAAACCAGAGTAAATGGAAAGATGCGGGGCCTACAGAAGATGAATTGCGACGGCTTTCAGCAGAATTACCAGATAACTTAGAAGATGTATCGGGAATAAGAACGGTCCCTAGTAAAGAAATTGCGAAAATCGATCGTTCAGAGCGTCCTGGTGAGGACCATGAGTTAGTTGCTAGGGTTCAAGCAAGTGCTTCATCTCAAGATGCTCCTGATGAACTTCAGGACATTATAATAGATCTTGAAGTTGGAGAAAAACGTGCTAAAAGAAAAGAATGGTCGGATATTGTTGAAGATATTGATGATTTAATCGATAGTGATTGAGTTAAAAGTTAGATTGGACATATTTCACTGCGTTATGGAATATTATCATACCTTCACCCTCACCGTGTTCCTCAATTTCACGTGTCCAAGTAGCCCCCAGCCATGTTGAATGATTTGCTTCTGGATGGGGCATTAAACCGAATACTAAGCCCGTAGGATCGCACACGCCAGCAATATTGCGAACTGATGCATTGGGGCATAATGGGTAAGGTAGGGGGCTGTCTGATGCGCTTGGATAATTGTCATTCGAGTCAACATAACGGCAAACCAATTGGCCATTTTGTGAATATGAATCTAATACATTCTCAGCAGGAACTACGAATTTTCCTTCACCATGTCTAACAGGGGTTCTCATTCTCTTGATTCCTTTAGTCCAAATACATGGTGAATCTGGATTAAATTCCAAGGTGACCCAACGATCCTCGTAGTGCCCTGAATCATTGAGAGTCAAGGATGCTGTCTGTTCCATACTTACCTCATCGTCCCCTGGTAGTAAACCCATTTTGACTAATACTTGGAACCCATTACAAATACCAATAACTGGTTTTCCATCTTTGACAAATTGTCTAACTTGATCACGGATTCCAAATCGTAGCCTGTTACCAAGTAATCTACCACTACCAAGATGATCTCCGAAAGAGAAACCACCAGGTACAGCCATTATGTGGTAATTATCTAAATTATCATCTCCATTAACTAGAGAATTAACATGAACGCGATGTGCCTTAGCACCTGCCATCTCAAACACTGCCATCGTTTCAATATCGCAATTGATTCCAAAACCAGTAAGAACTGCTACTTGGGGGATTTCTACCATCACTGGCTACCCCCATTCAAAGTTGATTGCCACGAGTCTTTTAGAGCGCTCATACTTGCTTCAAGTAACACATCATTTCCATTTGATATCTGGATTTCATCAGTAGTTCCAACTACACCTAATTGGGTGAATTTATGCCCTGCCATAGACTCTTCGAAGTTTTCTGAGTTATCTGGTTTAACACTCACTAAGATTCGTCCTAAACTTTCACCAAATAATGCTCCCCATTGGTCAAGTTCATCACTAGATGATATTCCGCTAATATCTATGAACGCACCCACATCAGCACCAAAACAAGCTTCTGCAAATGCTGATGCTAACCCGCCATCACTACAATCATGGGCGCTGGCCACTAATTTATCACGCATTGCTGAAGTAAGTGAGCGATACATTGCTAAGTTGCGCTGAGCGTCTATTTGTGGTACTTTACCACCAATCCCACCACCGGATTCATCTTGCATCATAGAGACTAATTCACTAGCACCTAACTCTTGATGGGTTTCACCTAGCAAGTAAATTAAATCGCCACTTTCTTTGAAATCACTTGAGACTGCTTTGGTGACATCCTCGTGATTACCCATCAATGTAAAGAGAAGTGTGGGTGGGACACTGATTTTCTTACCATCTAAAATTGCGTCATTTTTCATTGAATCTTTACCACTAATACAAGGTAATTGATAAATTCTGCAAATTTCATCTAATGCCCTATTGGCACGAACTAATTGGGCTAATTTGTAACGGCCATCGGGAGTTTTCTTTGATTCAATGGAATCGGGCCAACAGAAATTATCCAATCCTGCCATTCTATCAAGATCCACACCAACACATACGGCATTACGAACTGCTTCATCGATACAACCCGCCACCATAGCATATGTGTCTATATCTGAATAACGTGGGATAATACCACAAGAAATCACAGCCCCTTGAGTTTCCCCATGTATGGGGGCGATAACTGCTGCATCACCAGGGGCATCGTGATTAACGCCACAAAACGGTTTGATTACAGATTGTGCAATTACTTCGTGATCGTATGAGCGAACCCACCATTCTTTACTAGCAATGTTTGGTCTAGCAAGTAATCGTGAAAGTATTTCTCCCATCTCTTGAGGATTAACTTCTGGATATGTTGGCTCTTCATGTTGGGGTGGCGTCCATTCACTCTCCAAATTTAATTGGGGTACGCCATCGTGAAGAAATTCAATTGGTAAAAGGGCCACTGTGCGCTCACCGTGTTTGATATGAAAACCACCAGAATCAGTAAATGTCCCTACTGCCGTAGCCTCAACCTCGTGGAGGTTCGCCAATTTCTCAAACTCTTCACAATCTTTTGGATCTACTCCAACAGTCATTCTTTCCTGAGATTCAGACACTAATATTTCCCACGATGAAAGGCCTGCTTGTTTCAATGGAACTACGGAAAGGTCGACTAAAGCACCGCCTGTCAATTCAGCCATTTCACCAATACTGCTTGAAAGACCACCAGCACCATTGTCGGTTATGACTTGTATTAATCCATCATCACGCGCTTGTAATAACATATCAACCATTTTCTTTTGAGTAATCGGGTCACCAATTTGAACTGCGGATGATGGAGAATCTTCAGTTAATTCAAGACTGGAAAATGTAGCCCCGTGGATACCATCACTTCCAACTCTTCCACCAACCATGTAAATGATATCACCTGGACTTGGTGTTTTGATGTGACTTTCTCTACCATCTGGAAGATGGCGTGGCATAATTCCTACTGTCCCACAATAAACAAGGGGTTTACCAAGATATCTTTCGTCGAAAACAATGGCGCCATTGACTGTAGGGATGCCTGACTCATTACCCCCAGACCTAACACCAGCATGGACGCCACGGAATACTCTAGAAGGGTGGAACAAACCTTGTGGGATATCGCCAGCATAATCGGGGGGGCCGAAACAAAATACATCTGTATTAGCAATTGGTCTAGCACCAAGGCCCGTCCCCAATATGTCACGATTAACGCCAACAATACCAGTCATCGCCCCACCAAATGGATCTAAAGCACTAGGTGAATTATGTGTCTCCGCCTTAATACAAAGACTCCATTCAGAATTCCATTCAATTACTCCGGAATTGTCATGGAATAAACTTAGTAACCAATCCACTTTTTCTGCTATGTCAAAAGTTGGTTGCATAATATGTGTCTTAAATAATGAATTAATTTCTGAATCTTCGCCGGTTTCATTATCAATATGGTGAATTTTAGCTGAGAATATCTTGTGTTTACAGTGTTCGGACCATGTTTGTGCTAAACATTCCAATTCTACATCTGTAGGAGCTGATGGGGAAAGTCCCTCTTGCTCCCTTGCAGTTCGTACATTGGGATCTCGATAGTGGGATTGAATTGCTTGCATTTCATTTAGATTAAGTGCGAGTAAACTAGTTTCACTAATATTGATGAGTTTTTCATCATCTACTTCTAAATTAATTATTGTAGGTGCTTCAAAAATATTAGGCGGCCGCTCTGGGAAATTAAGGGATGGCCATTTTGCCGCCATGCAATTTTTCTTATCAGAAATAGCGGCCCTTTCAATCATTGAATTATGTAATTGATCTGCTAGCCAAGATGGCTCGATATCTGCAGATAAACCATGAAATGTGTAAGTCATAGTAGTTGATACAAAGGCATCTCTTCCTTGTTCTGGAAAAAGAGTTCGTAGACCATCTAAACCTGCTTGAGCAGCATTATCTGTAACTCCTGGTTTGAAGCCAATTTGAATAACTACATCTGGTTTTTCTGAAAAAATATCTGAATTGTCAAGTAATTGATTATTTATCGAGCCATGCTCAATTACTGGATCGCAAAAAAGATCGCTAACCATTTGTTGTTGTTGATTATTATCTAAATTCGCTTTTACTAAATATCCTATAATTGAGCGAACTTCACTTACAACAATTCCATGATCATTTTCAAGTTGACGACGTATTGAATCACCTCTTGTATCCCTCAAACCTTCAAGTGATTTGGGGGTAACTTCGACTCTATGGAGTGGTAACTCAGACACAGCGGGCCCTCCTTCTACTGCGTCCGTCTTACAGGACGTCCATCAATGAAGCGGATGAAGGGTGTGTGATGAAATTGGATATCAAAGCATTTTTTGCAAATAATGGCCGGTATAGGATATTTTGCTTTTTGCTATTTTTTCAGGTGCGCCCGTGGCAATTATTTTTCCACCACCATCGCCACCTTCAGGACCCAAATCAATAACCCAATCAGCACTTTTTATTACATCTAAATGATGTTCTACAATAATTATAGTATGTCCATTAGAACGTATTCTCATCAATACATCAATCAATTGTTGTATGTCTGAAAGTGCAAGTCCAGTTGTTGGCTCATCGAGAATGTAAATTGTATGTCGGGTTGCTGGACGATGTAATTGAGTTGCTAATTTCACCCTCTGCGCCTCTCCTCCTGAAAGCGTAGTTGCTGGTTGCCCTAAGCGAATATATCCCAAACCAACATCATTGAGAGTGTTAAGAATGCGACTTAATTTTCTATGATTAGTGAAAAAATCACATGCTTCATTTACAGTCATATTGAGAACATCATGGATATTTTTTCCTTTCCAAGTGATATCTAATGTCTCCCTAGTGTATCGTGAACCTGAACATATTTCACAAGTAACCCAAACATCTGCTAGAAAATGCATTTCCATTTTTACTGAACCTGCACCTGAACAAGCTTCACAGCGCCCACCTCTAATATTAAATGAGAATTGACCCGGTTTGTAACCTCGTTCTCTAGATAACGGCGCTTCAGCGAATAATTTTCTTATTTCATCAAAGGCCTTAGTATAAGTTACACAATTAGAACGAGGTGTTCTACCAATGGGAGATTGATCAATAACTATTGCTTTGTCAATATCATTAATTCCAACTATTTTTTCATGTGGCCCTGGAGCAGAATCACTGCCATGTAATTCTCTTAGCAAATATGGAGCTAATATGTCTGAAACAAGAGATGATTTGCCTGAACCAGAAACACCTGTTACTGCAATCATACATCCTAATGGAAATTTTACATCAATATTCTGTAAATTATTTGCCTTCGCACCCATTACTTCCAACCAATTACCATTTGGCTTTACTCTATTTTCTGGAATGGATATTTCTTCCCTGCCCGACAAATAAGCAGCTGTAACACTCTCTTTATTTTCTATTAATTCATCATATGAGCCGCTGACAAGAAGTTTACCGCCGTGGCGGCCAGCCCCGGGACCCAAGTCAATTAGCCAATCTGCTTGTCGAAGTGTTTCTTCATCATGTTCAATCACTAACAAAGTATTACCAATTTCACATAATTCACGAAGTGTAGACAACAAACGAAGGTTATCTCTTGCATGTAAACCGATGCTAGGTTCATCAAGAACATAAGTCACCCCAGTTAACCTAGTTCCAATTTGAGAGGCTAGTCTTATTCTCTGACTTTCTCCACCTGAAAGTGTATTTGATCTACGATCTAAAGTAAGATAATCTAAACCAACCAATGCTAGGAATCTAATTCTAGATTCAATTTCCTTCAGTACTTCTCGTGCAATAAATAAATCTCTTTCATCAAGTTTACCGACGTTCTTAACTATCCCACCTTTTGGTGGATTTCGATTCAATTTTTGCCAGGTTTCTTCATCTAAATTACCCAAACGCCATTTTTGTAAAATCAATAATGCTTCAAGGACTGTTGCACTAGATAATTGTGGTAATGAAAGACTCCCAATTGTGACTGAACGAACTGCTTTGTTCAATTTTTGACCATTGCAATTTACACATGGTTGATCTACCATATATGATTGTAAACGACTACGGTTACGTTCACTATCTGTTTCACGATAAGTTCTCATGAGTTTGTTAAACACCCCTTCCCATGGTTTTGTCATTTGATAAACTGAACCTTTTTCACTATTAAATTGAAAATATATTGAGGTGGAACCTGAGCCATATAGAAGGATATCTTGGGCGTCTTCATCTAATTCAGAAAATGGAATATTTGTTAATTTATTGTAATGTTCAAGCACTTGACACATTCTCTTCCTATGGAAACCTGACATCATAGAAGATTGGAAAGGTCTGATGCAACCTTCCTCAATTGAGCGCGATGTATCAATCACAAGGTCATAAGAAAATGATCTGTTAACACCTAATCCTTGACAATCAGGACAGGCCCCAAGTGGATTATTAAATGAAAATATTCTTGGGGACATTTCGGGCATAAATGAACCATGGGTTGGGCATGCGAATTCCTCACTATATGGGATAATTGTTCCTTCTTTTGTATTTGAAGAAATTGAACCTTCAGAAATTGCTTCGAATTTTTTTGGGTGAGATGTACTTTCACAAGCAACAGTGCCACCACCCAATCTTAATCCTGCTTCAATGGCTTCAGTAAGTCTTTGACGATTGCTTTTAGTTAATTTAATTCTATCAATTCTGACATCGATGTCATGACGTAAATTCTTCTCAAGTGTGGGTGGATCTTCGAAATCAACTTCACGCCCGTTTACTTTTCCATGCAAATATCCTTGTTCAACAAGTTGTCTAAATAAATCAGCATGAGTGCCTTTTCGATTTCTAATTGCGGGGGACCAAATAGAAATTGCATGTTCCTCCATTTTCCAAACAATGTCATCTACAATTTCTTGCACGGTGCGCCGTGCAACTTCTTTACCACATTCTGGACAATGTGGTTTTCCAATACGAGCATAAAGAAGTCTTAGGTAATCTTGAATTTCAGTTGTCGTTGCTACAGTAGAACGGGGGTTGTGGGAGCCCTGTTTTTGATCTATTGAAATTGCTGGTGATAATCCCTCAATACTATCGCAATCTGGTTTTTTCATTTGACCCAAAAATTGTCTAGCGTAAGATGATAATGATTCAACATAACGCCTCTGACCTTCAGCATATAATGTGTCAAAAGCAAGACTTGATTTTCCTGAACCTGAAACCCCAGATATCACTACAAAACGGCCGCGTGGTATGCTAACATCGATATCTCGAAGATTATGGGTGCGTGCCCCTTTTACGACTATCCAGCCATCATCTTTCTTTGGATTGGTGTCTTGAACAGCCAATGAGAACCCCCCGTGTACTGTAAGCGGATGTTCGCCGTTCTTGAATTGATGGTTTGTAAATTGAAACTATAATCATTTGAACATAAACGCATCGATAATGTCTCCCACGTTACCATTAGTATTAGGGGGTAGTAATGTTAAACCATTACAATCAACTAAACTACGTAAATTTCCACTACCTTGGTTTATAGGAACTTGAGCAACTAAATTATCTTCATGAAAATATATATTTATTCGGCGCATTGTAATTTTATTTTTTGTACCAAACGCTTGATCCAATAATTTGACACGGACTTTTTGCACATTATTGGGGCCGTTAATATCATGAAAATTACAAGAATTAGAAATCCATGGGGCTACTATCGAATGAAAAATTACTTGACTACTAACTGGATTTCCAGGAAGCCCGAAAAATGGGGTTGAGCCCCATTCACCAAACAATGGTGGCCCACCGGGTTTGACAAGGACTTTCCAAAATTTCATATCACCTTCATCCTCCATCAAACGACGAACTAAATCCCATTCACCCATACTAACTCCACCACTAGTTATGATCGCATCACATTCATCTGAAGCTAAATTAAATACATCACGCAACAAATCAATATCATCTTTTACAAAGGAATATTTTACTGGTTCACAAGCCATGTTTTTTACTAAACCCACTAATGCTGTTGTATTAGATTCATAAATTTGACCTGGCTTTAATTTCTGACCGGGTTCAACTAATTCATCTCCAGTGCCAATTATTGCTATTTTTGGTGGAATTATTACTGGTATCTCTGAATATCCCATCATTGCTGCTAAAGCTAACTCAGAGGGACCCAATTGAATACCTGATTCTAAACCAATTTCACCTTTAGTAATATTTTCACCTTTTTTACGAATATAATTTGAGCGAGCTGGCCCATTAATTATGACATGCTTTCCATCAATTACACTATCTTCAATCATGACAATTGCATTAGCACCAATAGGCATTGGAGCACCAGTCATAATTTGACATGCGTTACCACTAACAACCACTTCAGATGAAGTATTACCTGCTTGTACTATATTAGAAATAAATAATCTAGAACCAGGATTATTACAATCAGACTCTATTACAGCCCAACCATCCATAGCTGAATTATCAAAACGTGGATCATCTACTTTTGATATCAATGGTTCAGAAAGAATTCTTCCATGTGCTTCATGAATCGGAATGAGTTCAACTAAGAAATTTAGTGGAGAATGGGAAGCAATTTCTAATGCTCGTTCGATAGAAATTCCAACTTCCATGATTTCCGGAATACGTCAACTGTCTTGATTGCGTCGGCGAACATATCAAAAATAAATGGCACGAGGATTAGATGTGAGTATAGAATTCATCTTATTGTTGATGGGATTATTTGTTGTCTCAATACTCTATTCTAGTGTTGGTCACGGGGGGGCATCTGGATATCTTGCGGTAATGTCTTTGACATCATATGGGATGATGGAAAATAGTTGGTTAAAACAACATGCTTGGTTCTTGAATCTACTTGTAGCTTCACTTGCATTTTATCACTATAGAAAAGAAGGGTTTCATAATATTAAATTGACACTACCCTTCATTATTGCAAGTATTCCAATGGCTTTTATCGGTGGTTATCTATTAATCAATGATGGAATATATGATCTACTTCTTTCACTAACTTTAATGTGGGCAGCATGGAGATTATACAATTCAATTTCTATTGGTGAAATTAATGAAACATCTTTACCTACATTTCCAAAAGCCGCACCCTGGGGCGCAGGAATTGGTTTAGCAAGTGGAATAATTGGGGTCGGTGGGGGAATTTTTCTTTCGCCTGTTGTATTATTAAAAAAATGGGCTTCGCCAAAAAATACTGCTGCTACATCTGCTATTTTCATATGGTTCAATTCAATTGCTGGATTAACTGGTGCTGGCATTTCGGGGCAATTAAATTTAGATTTAGGTAAACTAATTTATTTTGCATTTATTGTTTTAATTGGTGGATTTATTGGTTCTTCTTACGGAGCAAAAATAGCCCCGCAATCAATGATAAGAAAAATATTAGTTGGTGTTTTGGTAATCGCCGCAGCAAAGCGATTAATTGAATTAATATTAATATAATTTTAATTAGAATCCAACTTCATCTTCGAATTCACATTCTGGATGAGCACAACGAACTTTGTATTTATCAGTAGTTGGTCTAGGAATTCTATTCATAGAACCACACATAGAACATTGATGATCTATTTCGGTTGGCTCATCTGATTGTTGTTGTTCTAGGAGTCTTTCACCACCTGCTGTAGACCAGCCAACTTTATCGGAATAGCCTTGCTCATCTTTCATTTTACGACTACGAAGTGTAAGTTTCATTTTCTTTCGTCGGCGCTTTTTTTTGCCGCCAACATTCTTCTTGGCTGATTTCCTTGCCATCTTAACCAAACTCCCCACAACGCCCACCTTATTAGAGAATTGGCATTACTAGAATAACATTTATTACAATAAATAAGAGCGTTTGTTTTCTGGTTGATGTACTGTTGTTCCAAAATTTTGTAATTCTTTTTTCAACAATTCTTGCCCTTCATTGGGATTTCCATGAAATAATATAACATCAGAAGGGTTGACATCTTTGACGAATTTTACTAATTGAGAATGATCAGCGTGATTAGAAAAAGAATATTGATCAACTTGAAGATTAATATCAACTGTTTTACCAAATATATCTAATCTAGATTCTTCAAGAAGACTACGTCCTCCACTATTTTCAGCCTGGTAGCCAGTTAATAAAATGGCATTTCTTTGATCATGCCTTAACCGATTTAGATACCAATGAGAGGGGCCGCCATTTAACATACCACTTGTTGTAACTATTACATCACCATCAATAGCTTTTTTCCTATCAGATTTACTAGAAACTAAGCGAGCCCAGCGTTTAATTTCTTTTAATTTCTCAACATCCCTAACATAATCTGGATTATCAATAAAATGATTCAATATTCTTTTTCCCATACCATCAAAATGCACTTCTAAATCTAATTTACTATCCCATAAATATGCAAGAATATCTTGTCCGCGTCCATTAGCAAAAGCTGGAACAAGGCAAGTGCCTCCATGCTCAACTACATCAACAACTCGAGTGATAAATCGTTGTACTTCTTC
>Ga0066863_10001131_pt1 | contig 13260 bp, 9 predicted proteins | sample ETN02SmetaG_2_FD_65495 | JGI IMG/M metagenome (GOLD analysis project Ga0066863, IMG submission 65495) | Marine microbial and viral communities from oxygen minimum zone, Eastern Pacific Ocean - ETNP2014F10-02SV253 | ecosystem: Environmental > Aquatic > Marine > Oceanic ...
AATGAGAGATGTAGTGAAGAATATCTTTGCGCACAAAATACAAGGACGAATGAGTATCCAATAATGCTCATAGTGAAGTGATTTTAATTTCAAAACAACCCCCGCCTTCGGCGGGGGTTGTTTTGTTTATTCGGTTAGTTTTTTACGGATTTCTTTAAGGATTTGTTCGGCGATTTTTTTATTTTCTTTTAAGTATTGTCGTGTTGCATCATATCCTCGTCCTAATTTTTGTTCACCGTATGCATATGATGCTCCGGATTTTTGTACAATGTCGTATTTCTCACCGAGAGCGAGTATTTCTCCTTCACGAGAAATTCCTTCATTGTACATAAGGTCAAACTCACTAACTTTGAACGGTGCAGCAACTTTATTTTTTACAACTTTCACCCGCACACGGCCTCCCATCACTTCATCACCTTTTTTAATCTGCGCAATTCTTCGTATATCTATTCTCACTGATGTGTAGAACTTCAACGCCTTACCCCCTGGTGTTGTTTCAGGGTTTCCAAACATTACGCCGATTTGCATTCGGATTTGGTTTATGAAAATTACAATTGTTTTTGATTTCGCAACTATTGCAGTAAGCTTACGCAGCGCTTGAGACATAAGGCGCGCCTGTTTCCCAACATGGTGCGCCCCCATGTCACCCTCTATTTCGTCTTTTGGGGTGAGTGCTGCTACAGAATCAATCACTATGACATCGAGTTTTCCAGAACGCACAAGCGATTCTACAATCTCAAGTGATTGCTCTCCTGTGTCGGGTTGTGAAAGCAGAAGCTCTTCTGTTTTGACTCCAAGCTTTTTGGCGTATACAGGGTCCATTGCATGCTCTGCATCTATAAATGCGCATATACCGCCTTTCTTCTGCGCTTCTGCAACCACATGAAGAGCGAGTGTTGTTTTTCCTGATGATTCAGGGCCGAAAATTTCAACCACTCTTCCACGTGGAAGCCCTCCTATACCAAGTGCCCAGTCAAGACCAATAGATCCAGTAGGTATCGCGTCCACATCTACCCTAGGTCTTTCGCCGAGTTTCATTATGGATTCCTCGCCAAATTTTGTTTTTATTTCTTTAATTGTTTCGTCAATCCCTAAGTTCTTCTTTTTTGGTTCTGCTTTTGCTTTTGCCATTTTATTTATAAATTAATTCCAATGTTTTTTTAGTTTCTCGTCCAAACCTGTCTTTTGCTTTAACTGTTATTATATTATATCCGTAGGAAAGGAGCAATTTCTCACTAAATTCTCCTTCTTCGTCAGTAAACATCTGCCTATCGTTCATACTTATATGTGAGATGTTTTTTGCTACTCCTTCTATATTTATGAGGGAGTGTTCTACGGATGCGCCGTTTAGAGGTGTATGTATTTTAACAACTGGTCCAGATATTATATTTCTTGCTTGAAAAAAAGCGTAACCAAAAATTGTAATTGCAAAAATACTTATAAGTGTAAATTTAAGATATGTTTTCAAATTTTTATTTCTAAGACTGTTCTTCATGTTCCTCTTCATCAGAAACATCTTCGTCACCATACTTTTCCAGTACCTCGCGTGCTTTTGCACCGTCTGCTTCACCTATTACACCTCTTTCTTCCAACATGTCTACGAGACGCGCCGCGCGTGCATATCCGACACGAAGTTTTCTCTGCAAATATGATGTGGATGCTTTGCCTGCGTGGATTACAGTTTCTTTTGCTTCTTCGTATAGTTCGTCTTCTTCTTCATCTCCGTTTTCATCTAATATTGCTTCGAATACTGCACTGTTGTTTGCATCACGAGCACCATTTGCAGACAAGTCAATTTCACCTTGGGTGTCATCACCATAGTTTTTTATTAAGTACTTAACGACTTTCTTCACTTCATTTTCTGAAATAAAAGCTGCTTGGAGTCTTCTTGGCTTGGACATTTCTCCTGAAAGATAAAGCATATCTCCTGAGCCAAGAAGTTTTTCAGCACCACTTCCGTCTAAGATTGTTCGTGAGTCAATTTGAGATGCAACTTGAAGAGCAATCCTTGAAGGGATGTTTGCCTTAATGAGTCCCGTAATGACATTCACGGATGGTCTTTGTGTTGAAAGTATAAGGTGAATCCCGACAGCTCTGCTCATTTGTGCGAGTCGTACGACTACTGATTCTAACTCTCGCGGATACATCTGCATAATATCTGCAAGTTCATCTATTACTACTGCAATATAAGGCATTGCTTCTATTTCTTCCTCTTCATCATTGTCGTCCAGTCCAGCAATATACTTATGATATGACTCAACATCTCGTACAGAACTTTCTTCAAGTATTCCATATCTCCTATCCATCTCTTTTGCAGCCCATTTTAGAGCCAATATCGCTTTTTTAGGGTCTGTTATAACGGGAGTAAGAAGATGAGGAATATTGTTGTATAGAGTCAATTCTACCCGCTTTGGGTCAATCATTATGAATCGTAGCTGCTCAGCGGAGTTTCTAAAAAGCAGGGATGTTATAAAAGTATGGATAGTTACGGATTTCCCTGATCCTGTAGCGCCTGCAATGAGAATATGAGGCATTTTACCGAGATTCCCGAAGTGTGATTTGCCTGTAATGTCTTTACCAAGGGAAACCAATAGTGGTGTATCTCTATTTTGAAACTCAGGCGTTGAGAGCATAGTAGAGAGTCCGACCGTTGTCTTTGCTGTGTTTGGCACTTCAACACCAACTAGGGAGCGTCCTGGAATGGGAGCTTCTATCCTTACAGGGTGTGCGGCAAGAGCAAGTTCAAGATTATTCTGAAGACCGAGTATTTTTGATAGCCGCACACCCTCAGCGGGTTTCAGGGCATATCTTGTGACAGAAGGTCCGATTGAAATTTCATCTACTTGTACATCAACTCCAAAGTTCTGAAGAGTCCTTTTTATAATATTTGCATTTGCTTTTATGTCACCGACTCCGGGTTTGCCCCTGTCCTTCTCCAGTATTGAAAGAGGGGGAGGGGAATACGAACCAACACGAACATGTTTCATCTGTATCATATCTTGCTCGTCATCATTTTTTTTCTTTCCCAAGCCAAAGATATTTTTTATTGATGATTTTTTCTCTTCTTCCTCCTCCTCCTCCTCGTCTTCTTCTCCATTTTCGTCTTCATATTCCTCTTCCTCCTCTTCATCTTCATATTCGTCATAATCTTCATCTTCTCCTTCAACGTCTCTTTTGAAAATGTTTTTGAAAAGCATCAGAAGAGATGGAAGCTTTGCTTCAAACAGTATAAGTATAGACGCAATAACGAGTCCCCAAAGAATAAGAAGTGTTACAAATATATCAAAAAGTCCAATAAGTGGCGCGGAGATAAGTGCTCCAAACAGCCCGCCTTTACCTACAAAAGTTGCATCGACGAGCGCAATGGAAGAGAGAAAGAAAACAAAAGCGCTTATTATTTTTAATGTGCCGAATGAATTACCAAAAGTTTTTAAGGAGGATGCTGATAAAAGGAAAAACAAAACTGGAAGTACGAAGTATCCTATTCCAAACATAGAAGAAAGAATCTTAAAGGAAGATGTACCAACAACACCTGCGCCACCAAATGCGGATAAACTCAGGAATACTCCAAGAATAAAAGAAGCTATTATAAGAATACCTCTAAGTGTTTCTTTCTTCAGATTGTCAAATATTCCTTCATGCTCAGCATCTCTTTTCTTCTGGTTTTTATTTTTCTTAAAAAATCCAAACATATTTTTTGTAAGAATTCCTAAATAATAACATAAAATCAGCCATCTATTAAAAATTCTAAAGCGGGAAATAGACAACCTTGAGAAGTTTTAAAAAGTGTTTTCTGATGCTTTATAGCGTTGATTTTATATATGTCCATTATATAATGGACATATGATTTTTCTGCAATTCAGTATATAAGACATATTCAAACAAATATTATTTGTAAAAGACAATTATATAAAATCATCAACAGTAAAGGACAAACTATAAAAGACAAGATATTATGAATGACGATAAGAATATAAACAAAAAAAACAGTCTTTCTGCAAAAAGTGTTGAAAACACTAAACTAAATTCTTTTTTTGAAGGAAACCATCTGTATATATTCTTATACAAAAAAGCTGAAAGATTATCCGCGGCTCTTTATATGGTTACTAATTTTATTCCAGAAAATGAAACATTACGTAAGTTGTTAAGAGACAAATCAATAAATATATTCTCTGAGATTACACATCTACAGAAATTGTCCTTAACACAATATAAATCCTTAAGGACAAACAATAGTATTGAAAACAGGTACAATTCTCTTCAAAATGTACTTTCTGGTATTACAGAAATCGTATCTTTTCTTGAGATACTTAATTCTTCAGGGCTTATATCAGAAATGAATTTTATGATATTAAAGCGAGAATATATTGAGCTGGGAACTCTCATAAAAAATCGAAAAGAGGATATTGCAACAGGTGATATGCGCTTAGAGAAAGACTTCTTTGATGTACCTGATTTATATAAGGCACATGTTTTAAGACAAGGTTCTAGTAAGACAGAAACCATAAAGGACACTATTCATCAAGTAAAGGACACAATAAAAGATACAAAAGAGACACAAAAAACAAAAACATACCCAAGGGTAATTAAAACAGCTAATATAAGGCATAGCAGTAGAAGAAATATTATATTGGAATTACTTCAAGATAAATCTTTCATTACTATAAAGGACACAGTAGATGCAATTAAGGGATGTAGTACAAAAACCCTTCAACGTGAACTACTATCTCTTGTAGGTGAGGGTATTCTAAAAAAGAAGGGAGAACGAAGATGGAGTACTTATAGCTTAGTATAAGTATTAAGAGACAGATTCTTGATAAATGCTTAATATCTCATAGACATACTTATTTTTATTAAAATTGTTAAAAATTTAGACAGTTATCCACACTTTTGACTTTAAAATGCTTTTGTATATATCGCCTATATTATATAATTATTTCTAGGTTTAACTGCTTGGCCGTTTTGTGTGTGAAATGTCTGAAAATGTACAATAAAATCCCTATATTTCAAGTCTTGCATTTTGGTAGGGAATTATGCATAATATCCGATTGAAAGGAGAGCTCGTTGAAAACTAAATATAAAGGTTTTTAGCCAATTAAATACAGAAATTGCCTTTTTCTACCGTGGTTGTATATGGATGAAATTCGGTCCAATTTTTATCAGCTAACCTTCTTTGTTCTGCGTCGATGCAATATAGGACAAGGTGGGACGGGTAAGATTAATTAAGAAGTATGGCAAATGCATTTTGTATGCATTCAATCAGAAAATTATTAACAAGGCGTACGAAAATTATTTTTGGTCGAACAAAAAGTTATTTCGTACGAAAAAAATATTGGTTTTTATTTTGCAATTATTAATTATTAGCAATAAGTAAGCAATATAAAAAACAAATTAAATTAAATTAAAATTAATTCATTATGAGTTTAACAAAAAGTAATTCTATAGCTACTAAGATCGCTATAGGTGTTATTGGAGTAGCATTTGTTTTCGGACTTTTGTTTGCTGCAGCAACACCAGCACAGGCAGCCTTGACGCAAAGTCAGGTTGATTCGATCATTGCATTGCTTGAGTCCTTCGGGGCTGATGCAGCAACGGTTGCTAATGTGAAAGTATCTTTAGCAGGTGGGACGCCAACGGGTACAACAAGTACCGCTAGCGTATGTCCACACACATGGTCAACCAGTCTTACATCAGGAAGTTCTGGAGCAGACGTTAAAGCTCTCCAGCAGTTCTTGAACTCTGATTCAGCAACACAGATTGCTTCATCAGGAGTTGGTTCAGCAGGAAACGAAACAGATTTCTTCGGAGGTCTTACAAAAGCAGCTGTTATCAAATTCCAGGACAAGTATGCTTCTGAAGTTTTGGCACCAGTTGGACTTTCAGCAGGAACCGGATACTTCGGTTCTTCTTCACGGGCAAAAGCAAACGCACTTTGTTCAACTGCATCAACTACAACTGATGACACAACAACTGACGACACAACAACCACTACACCAGTAGCGACTGGAACAGGTCTTTCAGTAGCAGGTGGCACACAGCCAACTGCAACTCTTGCACCTGATTCAGGAGCTAGAGTTCCATTTACGAACTTTATCGTAACAGCAGGTTCAGACGGTGACGTTGTTATGGACAGTGTTTCTGTTGAAAGAACTGGTCTTGCTCCAGATGCAGTCTTCTCAGGAATAGTTCTTCTTGACTCTGATGGCATACAGATTGGAACATCAAAAACTTTGAATTCAAACCATCAAGCAACTGTTGGAGCAGCGACTACAATCCCAGCAGGAACATCAAAGACATTTACAATCGCTGGTAACATGGCATCGGACAACTCAACACGAGATGGTACAATCGCAACACTTTCAGTTGTTGCAGTTAACACATCAGCAACAGTATCAGGTTCACTTCCAATCGCAGGTACAGCGCAAACAATTAACGCTTCACTTTCTATCGGTTCAGTAACTATGGGAATTTCTTCATTTGATCCAAATTCTGCACAATCAAAAGAGATTGGCACAACAGGAGTACGAATTGCAGGTATTACTGTAACAGCAGGTTCAGCTGAAGAAATCCGAATTAACAGCATAAGGTGGAACCAAACAGGTTCAGCCGGAAGTGGCGACCTTTCTAATGTTGTAACTGTTATTGACAGTACAGAGTACGCAACAGTAGTTTCTGCAGACGGTAAATTCTACACTGCAAAACTTGGTGACGGAATAGTTGTCGGTAAAGGAAACCTTATTGACATTTACGTTCAAGCCGACATCACTGGCGGTTCAGCACGAACTGTAATCTTTGACATTGACAAGACAACAGACCTTAACATCACAGGTGAAGTATTCGGTTATGGTATTACACCACCTGCAGGTTCAGGTTCAGCAGGAACAACAAGTTCAGTATTTACAGCCGGAACACCATGGTTTGACAACGCAACACTTACAATCAGCGCTGGTTCTGTAACATCAATTCAAAAAGCATCATCAATAGCTGCACAAAACATTGCAGTTAATGTTTCAGACCAGCCACTTGGCGGATTTGAGACAGACATTAAAGGTGAAGCAATCAACGTTTCAGGAATGACACTTACAGTTGCTACATCATCAGGTTCCGGTGGAGGACTTTTGACTAATGTAACAATTGTTGACGAAAATGGTTCAGTTGTTGCAGGTCCAATAGACGCTACACGTTCAAGTGATTCAGTTCAGTCACTTGCATTTACTGATTCAATGACTATTCCTGTAGGAAAGATGGTCTATACTGTTAAAGGTAAACTATCTTCAAATGAAGCAAATGGTGGTACGTACATCGTATCAGTTACACCTTCAGGATGGACATCACCAATAGGAGACACAACAGGAGATGCAATCACTATTTCACAAGGTGTATTCACTCTTAACACAATGACAGTTCAAGCAGCAACTCTTGATATAAGTATTTCAGCAAGTCCTGTAGCCCAGAATATTACAGCTGGAGCGCAAGACTTCACTTATGCAAATCTTCAGCTTGATGCATCAAGTTCAGGTGAGGATGTAAGATTCTCATCTATTCCACTTGCAATGACATTTGCAACAATGGAAGTTACTCAGGTGACAACATGTCAGCTATTAGACGGAACAACTGCACTCAACACAGGTTCAAATGTAGTAACTCCATCAGGAGCTAGTGATGCAGACCAAACATTTACATTTGATCAGACACTTATAATTCCAAAGGGAACTATTAAGACACTTGCTGTTGTATGTGACCTTTCAAGTGGTGTATCAGACGACGACTCACTTTCATGGGGAATCAATGCTGCACCGTCAATTACTGTGACTGGTGTATCTTCATCAAGCTCAGTAACAGAAACAATTTCAGCTTCTGCAGGTCAGACAATGACAATTGCTTCAGTAGCAGTGGTAGCTTCAAAGGATTCCTCAAGTCCTTCGTACACAATCGCATCAGCAGGCTCAACAGGAGTAACAGCAGGTGTTATCAAGCTACGAGCTTCAAACGAAGCTGTAACACTTCAGAGAGTAGGACTATCACTTACAAACACAGCCTCATCATCATCTAGTGATCTTGTAAGCGTGTCTCTATGGGATGGAGCAACACAAGTTGGTTCAGCAATATTCACAGGTTCAAACAGAAACGCAACATCAACACTTGACATTCCTGTAACACTTCCAAAAGACTCAGACACGACACTTACAGTTAAAGTTGACCTTGCAAATATCGGTACTGCACAAACTGGTACACAAGGTCAGTTGATAGCAATTGATATCGACACAAACGGTACAAACACACAAGGAGTTGGAGATGAGTCAGGAACGACTGTAAACGCTACAGGTTCAACAACATTTGACGGTATAAGAATGTTCAAATCAAAACCAACATTCGCAAAACTTGCAATACCATCAACGGTTCTTATCACTCAGTCATCAACAGACATATACCGATTCAGTGTAACGGCTGATAGTAAAGGAGCTATTGGAATTTACAAGTTCACTGTGAGCGTTGCTACGTCTTCAACACCATCAGGTACGTCAACAACTACTGTGACAAACTTGAAAGTTAAAGCATATACAGATTCTGGATTCTCAACTACAGTTTCTGGCTTTAGCCCAGCAGGTCAATTGAATGACACAACTGCTGGATTGGTATCAAGTGGTAACAATGATGTTCTTATGACAGCGTCAACACAAGGTCAGGATTACCTACAGATCCCTGCGGGAGCAACGTATTACTTCCGAGTAGTTGGAGATGTAACCCTAACTGGCGGACCAACAAGTGGTTCAATCACAACGAACATTCAGGGTGACGCAGCTTATCCTTCACTACCTTCAGCGAACATGAGCTCGACAACAAAAATAGAAGCAGATACAAATGATGACTTCATTTGGTCAGCTAACGCTACAACGACATCAGATACAACGCATTCAGACTGGACAAACGGATACTTCGTATCCGGATTGCCTTCAGACAACATGGATCAATCTGTTATCGTTAAATAATCTAATTGCATAAGTATTAGATTAGTCTTAGAAAGTTTGTTGAGATAAACTTTCTAGTAACAAAAACCCCCGCTCTCGAGCGGGGGTTTTTGTGTTGCAAAATACAGCGTTTTCCATTAATATAGTGCTAATATGATAAATAAAAATAAATACATACAGATAGTTTCTATAGTGGTAATAATTATAGCTATAATTATAATAGTTTTTTACTCATCCAAAAAAGAAGAAGTTAAAACAGTAGAAGATGGGAATATAGGCATTACATTAACTGAAGATAGTGGTAATGCCGAAGTAAAGCAAATTCCTATAGTTGATATCAATAACGTTACGAAAGAACAAGAATTAAATTACCCAGATTTTAATCGCACAGTTGTATTTCCGGATTCTTTTTCAGAAGAAGCAAGGGTGATTATAAACAACAACATAACAACCCTAAGAGCTAATTTAGAAAAAGATAAAGATTCAGTTGGTGATTGGCTTGATTTGGCGATGCAATACAAGATCATTGAGGATTATAAATATACTCGTGATATTTGGGAATTTTTGAGTGCATCATTTACTGTAAGTAGTACTGTTCTTAACAATCTTGGTGATTTATATCATTACAATCTTAAAGATTTTCCTAAAGCAGAGGAGAATTTTAGAAAGACAATAGAAAACGACAAAAGTAATATACAGGCTTATCTTGGGTTACATGAGCTTTATAAATACTCATATAAGCAAGAGACAAGTATGGTAACTGGTATTCTTATTGAAGGGATAGAAGCAAATCCAAGTAATACTGACCTTTTGGTAACTTTGGCAGCTTATTACAAAGATATAGAAGATAATACGAATGCAAAGAAATACTACGAACAAGCTCGCGACGAAGCTCAAAAACTTGGCAATATTCAACTCGTAGAGCTTCTTGACGTGGAACTCTCAAAATTTTAATTACACTACAAAAACCAAACTAAACGCCTCAAATAGTACTATTTGAGGCGTTTGTGTTGATTTATATAGCGCTACTGCTACAATAGGGGTGCTTATGAATTTACTTAATAAAATGAGCAAAAAGGAAAAATTGCGATTTTTTGGTGGTTTAACAGCCATTGTAGCCGTAAGTATTGTGACATTATTGTTGTACAGTCCAGCAATCTACTTTATTCAGCATTTAGATAAAGGAGAAGCTTTTGCAAGCCCACAGAGTGCGACTGTTATCCAATCTCAAGCCGCTTCTGAGCCGGAAGTTGTAATTAAAGAGGAGGTGGCTACTGAGCCGGTAGTGACTCAAGAAGTTGCTGAAGACGAGCCCACCCCGGAAGTTGTTTCCGGCGCGAGCGGGGGAGGGGCGAGCAATGAAGTTGTGGAAGAAGTTGTGGAAGAAGTTGTTGAAGAAATTGTAGAGGAGGATACTGAAAATCTTGTTGTAGAGGATGGGACCAATCAATACTACTACGAAGACAACCTCATTGAAGTAAACACTCCGTTTTACGGTGGTGGAGGTGGTGGAGTAAAAACACAAACATCAACAGAAACACCATCACCAACACCTCCTGATTCTCCAATAATAACCTCTCCAACCACTACTTATTTTGCAACATCAACAATCACATTCTCTGGTATAGCATCATCAACCCTAATCATCTCAAATGATTACTCAAGCGCTACAACAACAGCTGACGGTGACGAGAATTGGTCACTCACACTTACTGACTTCTCAGAAGGTACAACTACAATACAGTTCACTGCAACAGACTCTGATGACCTTGATTCAGATACTACAGAGTATTCTGTAGTAGTAGACCTTACAGCTCCAACATTCAGCTCATTCAGCATCTTGCAGTGTGACTACTCACTAAGAAGCGACGGCAACTGTCTCTCTGGTAACGATACACTTAGCCTTACATGGAGCTCAACATCAACTGATATTTCATATTATTCAATCACTCAAGATAGTGCATCTATTGCAACAACCACAGATACCTCATCTTCACAGACCCTTACAAACGGTGATACTTACTCTATTGCTATAGTTGCATATGACGAAGCAGGAAACGTTGCCACATCTACGTCACAATCAGTTGAAATCTTCACAATGCCAGTTGTCATAAACGAAGTCGCATGGTCGGGAACTGCTTCCTCAACTGAAGACGAATGGATAGAGCTTTACAACAGAACAAGTTATGCAATTGATTTATCAAATATTGACCTTGTTGCAGATGATGAAGTTCCATACGCAAGTCTATCAGGTAGTATTGCTACAAGTAGTTATTATCTGATAGAAAGAGATGACGATAACACAACAAGTGTCTCTGCTGACCTTACAATTGCATTAGGTGAGCTTTCAGATACTGTAGAACAGTTAAGCCTGATACACTCATCAGGTGGACAAGCTTCAACAACTCTTGATAGTACTCCAACTACTTCCTCATGCTCTTCCGCATGGTGCGCTGGTACAGCTTCCTCCACCTACACATCAATGGAGAGGATTGCTGCCTCTACATCTGGTACAGATACAAGCAACTGGAAAGACAACAACACATACACAAAGAATGGAACTGATATAGGAGGAAATGCAATTAACGGTACTCCAAGTTCACAAAACAGTGTTAGTCTTGAATCAATTGGTTACTATTGTCCTGATGAAACATCCTCCTACTTAAGCGGTGGATACTACACACAAACAAGTGGTTCATGTACTTATCTGTCACCAACTCTCTCTGGTAATAGATATGGAGACCTATTTAAAGGTACAATTGCAAGTTCAACGATCGTAAACGGACATTCCCTTAGCTCAAATGCAACAAGTACTCAAGGCGGAGATACTCTCTCAAGCCCTGTACAGGGAGAGAGTTACTTCACTGCTATATACGTAAACCGCACAGGACTTGCGTACAATGACGTTACAGATTTCAGAAGTTACTTCCAAACAGGTGGTACTGCTCCACCGCATCTTGATTATGGAGTATTAGAATGGCTCTATGGGGTAGAGCCGTAGAAACTTCAGACGTCGGATGTCTGAATTTGGGGATTGACAAAAGGTGTGGATGTAATATACTTTGCGTAGCAAGTTCTATATAAATACAATTCAATTTTCAGAAAGGAATATTCTTATGGAAGATTCGATTACAGTCAAAGAGGGGGTTCCAGAAAATGCTTCTATGTTTATTATGAAAATCTCTACTAACTTTAAAGACTATGGTAGCGGTAGCAGTAGTGAACGAGAAAAAACGGTAAATAATAATTTTAGAGAAAGCAGAATCAATTTGTTTTTTGAAGAACAATTTACAAGAATAGTTGGAAACAATTGGATACCTTTTTTCAACATGTATGAATACATGACAGGTAGAAAAGGAATTATTTTTTGTGTTGCAATATATGAAGCAAAAGAGGAAGTAGAAAAAGTATCAAAGGAGATACAAAGATATAAAGAAATTACTGATTTGTCCTTTACTCCATACGATGGAGAGCTAATAAGGATGATAGCAGAACCTCCTAAAGAGACTTTGGCTATGGCAGATGATTGAAAAACTAAACTCATTACTCAAAGGCCGTTCGGAAAGGAGCGGCCTTTTTATACCACCCAAAACCACCAGCTTTAGCTGGTGGTTTTTATTTGACACAAAATATATATCTTGATACACTCATATTCATAAGGACTGGAGAAGGTGGGTGCCCATAAGGGGCTTAATTTCCTATTTAGGTCAGACACCTCTCCGCCAGCTGGCGGATTAGGGGTGATATCTCTAGGCCTGTTTAACAGGTATTTTTTTATCAAAAATTTACTATGGCATTAACAAAAGATAAGAAAGGAGAAATCCTTAAAAAGCTAAATGATATCTTTGGCAATTCCGAATCAGCAGTATTTGTGAGTTTCAAAGGATTGAAAGTCGCTGATACTGCTGAGATGAGGGATGCGCTTCGCGCAGAGGACGTAGGATATTTTGTTGCTAAAAAAACATTGATAAAGCGTGTACTTAGTGAAGCTGGACTAAAAGGAGAGATGCCCGAGCTTTTGGGTGAAACTGCAGTTGCATATGGTACAGATCTTACAGCACCAGCGAGGGGAGTTCAGGAGTTTGCAAATAAGTTTAAAGACAATATTGCAATCTCAGGAGGAGTCTTTGAAGGGCGGTATATGGATAAAGCGGAGATGACAGAGATCGCTTCTATTCCATCACTTCCTACGCTCTTAGGAAAATTTGTGAATATTATTAATTCACCGATCCAGAGATGCGCTATAGCGTTAAACGAGATTGCAAAGACAAAAGAAGCTTAGATCAGACCT
>Ga0066863_10001138_pt1 | contig 13234 bp, 7 predicted proteins | sample ETN02SmetaG_2_FD_65495 | JGI IMG/M metagenome (GOLD analysis project Ga0066863, IMG submission 65495) | Marine microbial and viral communities from oxygen minimum zone, Eastern Pacific Ocean - ETNP2014F10-02SV253 | ecosystem: Environmental > Aquatic > Marine > Oceanic ...
TAGCGTCCAAACCCTTTCATTATCATCATATAAAAATCTGATTTCTACACGATAATAAGAATCCCCCTCGCCAACTACAGTGCGCCCTTCATTGGTAATCTCAACAATCTCTACCTGTTCTAAGGGCCATGAACTAGTATCTGTATTACCAATACACCCAGACAGTTGCGTCAAAACCACAAGTAGTAATACAATAATTTGGTTAATTCTCATAACTAACCCTTAATCTGCGTGATGTTAAACTATTTTCCGACATTATCGTTTTCGGATAGATTGCAGGGGGTCATCCGATTACCCTCTAATTTGAACAGGCTGTGTCATCAAGAGAATTGCCATGTACTCCCACCACTTCGCAAGGGCATGGAAAAGAAGACAAAGATCGAAGTCGAAGGGGGAATGACATACGGCCCTTACAGCCCTGGAGTCAGGGTCCAAGGGTTGGTCTGGCTATCAGGCCAAGTCGCACCCGAAGCTGGTGATGATGTCGCCGCCCAAACTTCAGCCAGCCTGGATAAGATCGATGCATTACTGGCCGCAGCAGGTGTATCGAAGAATGAGGTATGCTATGCACAAGTCATGCTTAGTGATATAGCAGATTTTCCTACATTAAATGAAGTCTATTCCGAATGGTTACACGAAGTTGAGGTTCCACCCGCACGAGCGACATTCCAAGCGGCGCTACCTGCCAATGCTAGGGTCGAAATCGTCGTACAAGCCATAAATTCCAATAACGAATGAAAAGAGCTGCACTGCTGAAAACCATCGAGGTCTACTCATGAAGGACGATTCTATCTTCGTATACCTCGAATACGACGGTAAGGTGTTCACTGTCGACTCAAGCGGTAAGGGGCCCGTACCATTCGTACCCGGTCGACTCACTGCAGAGGTGCTGGTTCGACTTCCAACCATCAAAGAGGCAAGAGAGGCAGGACTTGAGTGGGTCGAGAAGCGACGAAACGACGTGCGCCTCCAGCAGACCAGATACACTGTGATCATGGCGAGTCCAATCATGCCCCAATGGCCGAAAGAGTGGCCGTGGAAGGATGATGCAATCTCAGATTCAGGTGCAGACCCAGCCCTCAGAGAGTGTGTCTACAGGACGCTACACCGAGTTGTTGCGAAGGTGATTATCATGAACGATAGTAAAAAGGTCCTGCTCGGCAAGGTCAATCGTGGCCACTTCACCGGTGCTTGGACCCTTCCAGGCGGATATGTCGATTATCCTGAGCACCCCGCTGACGGCGCTGTACGAGAAACATTTGAGGAAGCAGGACTCCCTATCGAGATTCATGATGGCCATGACCCAAACGGTTGGGTAGTCGTACAGGAACAGATCTTTGATAATCGCGGAATCGAATTCATCTCATTCACATACAGAACCACAGTCGTGGGTTGCCCTGATGTAACTCCAAAGGCTGATGAGATCGATGAGTTACGTTGGTTCCCTCTCGATGAGGCCCAGAGGATTGTCCCATCTATTTTTGATAGGTACGCGTTGGAACAAGCGAGCGTGAAATGAGTGGTTAAACAGGCAAGAAGTCAGGCAGGGGGCAATCCCAGTTCTTGACGGGCTGCATCGAGGGCTTCTGCTATGCCCTCAGGCCGGCTACCTCCACCTTGAGCAAAGGTCGGGCGACCACCTCCACCTCCTTGGATATGGGGGGAGATAATCTTCAACAATGCCACTGCATCATGTCGCTCTGCCACTGTATCCTCTGTCATACTGATGAGCAGATTGGCAGTACTGCCATCCGAAGCACCCAATACAGCCACGGTCGGCTGCTCATCATCGGAGGTAAGTTGGGAAGAGATGGTACGCAGTTCACCAAGGGCGCCATCGACCTCCATCACCACATATCTGACACCGTCAATGACTGGATGGGAGGTGGACGGACCTGCGATCATCGCCCGCGCTAGCTCCTTCTCAAGACTTTCAATGCGCTTGCGCTGTGCCTTCCATTCCTCAAAGAAACGTTCTGAGACGCCCACAAGGTCCTTCGGAGAGACATCGAAGATTGAGGAACTGTCCCTCACCAACTCATCGGTGCGTTGAGCATGGAGAAGGGCTGCTTCACCGGCAACGATGTGAAGTCGCTCAACACCATCAGCTGGAGAAGTCGCACGAACGATACGGATGTGACCTATGAGGGCTGGATAATCATGATGTGTACCTCCACAGGCTTGGATATCATGTTCGCCAATCTCAAGAACACGAATCGTGGAACCCTTCGGAGCACCACCCTGATACAGGTCAAACCCGTACTCTAGGTCGGCCTGCCTCCTATCGAGCAGACGCTTGGTGATCTGAGGAATTTCAGTGAGCACAGCGTTGGCTGAATTCTCTATTGCAGTGAGATCATCGGCTGTGAGTCGCCGATGATGCGTGATATCAAGTCGTGCTCCATGGGCATTCTTATTGGCACCTGCTTGGAAGATATGGGGACCAAGGTGCTTACGTGCTGCGCCACCTACTATGTGGACAGCAGTATGATGATCCATCACCTGTTTCCTATGCTCCCAATTGAGGATACAGTTCACCTTAGCATCAATCTCTAACGGACCATCGCAAATGTGCACAATGATGCCATTATAGGATTGCGTAGCTCGCACTTCAACGCGAGTCTTCGATTCATCCTCTAACCAACCGATATCAGACGCCTGACCACCACCCTCGGGGTAAAAAATGGTAGACGCCAGTGCAATACCCCATCCATCCTCATGCTTAACACAGGCTAGAATACGTGATTCATGCTCCTTCGCATATACATCGGAGTAGTATACGGACTCGGTGGGTTCATGCTCACGGATCCAATCAGGTATTGCTTCGCCATCACCTGCCCCACTGGTCATTGCGGCGGCCTCATGGCGAACTGCCAACTCGGCGTCGATGCCCTCTCGCACATGGATGCTAGGCCAGCCATGCTCCTTGGCAATCGAACATACTGCGTCAGGGTTCAGACCATGCGTATCGTTGAGTTGAAACAGAACGTCATCATCAACAGACAGGGCATCAATGGGAACATCGACTAACATTCGTTTGACTACTGCCACCCCCCGAGAGAGGACGTCTTTGTACCTCACCTCCTCTGCTCCGAGCATATCGATAATCCCCTCAACGGTCTGAGTCGATGGAGTCAGATCATTCGCTTGGATGTGTGCAGTGGCCAAGGCAGGAAGTTCAGCCATTATGTTCAGCCCATGCCGCATACGAATGGCTCGACGAGCAACCATCCGAGCGAGATAACCAGCGCGTGAGTTTGAGGGAACAAGGCCATCGCCAAGCATCATGCACAGGGCCTGAAGGTGGTCTGCAAGGCCATACACGCATTCCAAGGGCTCAATAATGGCGCGCAACGTCACATCATCGAGTCTGTGACCTCGAGCTGTCAGCCGATCGATCATCCCCGCTCTAAGCGGTGCAAGATCACCTCCAAGATCGAGGTCAAGCAGACCAGCAGACCGTGATAGTTCGGTCAATATCCCATCCAGATCAAGATCTCCGAGTGCCCTGAAACGGGCGTCCAAATCGGCAAGGCCCTTGATGTGCTCAATCGTTCCAGGATAAATCGCATCGTAAATCGTAGGAGTACCCGCTGCTGACCAGCACAGCCGCTCAAGACCATATCCCGTATCGATGATCTGCAGAGGCATCGTCTGGTACCGTTGTCCCGCAATCTCGACAGGACCATCATCAGCTGCCTCAAGATCCATGAACACCAATGTGGCCAACTCCAGCCCATCGACTATGACCTCGACCGCAGCACCTGCATTACCTCCACCATACCATGGGTTCTCAACATAGGTAACAGAGGCAGAAGGTATCCCGAAACCTTCGACCATCAATTCATGACACATCTGCACGCACTCATTCACCCAGTAGTGTACCTCACCCGAATCAGGCCGATTAAAGGCGTGATGCGCCATCATCTCAAAGGTCGTGAGATGCCGTCCAGAACGCCCGACACTTGCAATGTCCACAAGACGGATACATGGCTGAGATATCACAAGTGGATTAGCAGGGGGTTCCACCAGTCCCGAAGTAACGTGAGGTTGAAAATCAGCGATCGAAGCGATTGTCAGATGGATATCATCGCGCCAACGCGCCAAGACAGGATACCTATCGACGTGGGTGTGACCACGAGTTTCAAAGAAAGAGCGGAAGGCAGATCGAATGGAATCCTTCAGGGCTGGTCCACGTTGATCGAAACCTTGGATTGAAGGGGTACCGATGAAGGTGTATTCATCCTGCTTGGTATCACCACACGTCACTCTAGATGGGTCTGATGTCCAGAAAAATAGCCCACTAACCTCACATCGGCGACGACTCATACCCGCTTCTAGCAGGAAGGGGACATCGACCTCCATCACGCTCTCCTCAAGGTATCCGAGGGAGGCATCAAAAAAAGGTGCCCACATGGAACCACGTGGATGACTGTATTCAGACGCTACCGCAGACCGGGACCATGCGCACAGACGCACGCGTGATATGTGACAAAGAGCACTGGAATAATCTAGATGACCCACGTACCCTCCAGCAGATTCGCAACACTGCTGCTCTGCCAGGAATCGTCGGATCTGCTTGGGCGATGGCTGATTGGCATCACGGCTATGGATTTCCCATAGGTGGTGTAGTGGCCAGCAAAGATAGTGCAGAAGGGATTGTCTCACCTGGAGGAGTAGGATTTGACATCAATTGCGGCGTGCGCATGCTCGCTACTGAATTGGATGGTAAAGAGTTGTCAGAGCGAAAGAAGGAATTCGCTGACCTCCTGGCGCGCACGATTCCAACAGGACCCTCAGGAAAGGGAGGGGTAAGCCTGACACCCAGCATTCTCGACGAGGTGCTGGCCCATGGTGCAAAGGCAGTTGTCGAGGAAGGTTGGTCACATGACGGAGACCTTGAGCGCCTTGAGGATCATGGCACAATGAATGGGGCAGGTGATGTCTCTGATCGCGCGAGGCAGCGCGGATTGAGGCAATTGGGAACTCTTGGTTCGGGCAATCACTTCCTTGAGGTCCAAATAGTGGATGCTGTCCACGATGATGTAGCTGCAGAAAGATACGGTCTGCGCCATGGCCAAGTCGTTGTGATGATTCATTCAGGCAGTCGCGGACTTGGCCATCAGGTCTGCACGGATGCTCTAGCAGATTTCGAGCGGGCATATTCGAAAGAAGGAGATCATTGGCAACACAAGACTCACAACCTCGTGATTCAAGACCGTCAACTTGCAGCTGAACCCATCGAATCTGAGGAAGGAAGAGATTACATTGCCAAAATGAGGGCGGCCGCTAACTTTGCCTTCGCCAATCGAAGTGTCCTCAGCCACCGTCTAAGAGATGCACTGGAGAGTGTCTTCGGGAAGAGGACAGAGGCAGAAGTCGTATACGACGTCGCTCACAATATCGTACGTAAAGAGAGTCACGTGGTAAATGGAGAGAGGCAGGCATGCTGGGTACATCGTAAAGGAGCAACGCGAGCACGAGGTGGCGATCACCCAACCCTCGAGGCGTTTGCCCAAGGAGTCGGCCAACCCGTGATTGTGCCAGGAGACATGGGGAACGCCTCGTGGCTGCTCGCAGGTCCCGAGAAGGGGGAGAATATCGCCTTTGGGTCCTCATGCCATGGTGCAGGTCGACGACTCTCGCGCGCTGCTGCCCGAGCAGCGATTGATGCCACTGAACTGAAGCAAAGATTAGCCAACAAAGGAATCATTGTGAAAGCGAGAAGTGAGTCTATGCTGAGTGAAGAGGCACCCTCAGCCTACAAGGATGTAGATGATGTCATCGAACTAACGGAGCGTGCTGGTCTTGCTCGCAAAGTCGCTCGAATGAGGCCACAAATCGTCATCAAAGGATGACTACATGCAATAGCCGAGACGAGGATGCGCCGGGTGCTTAGGTGCTGCACCAGATGCCACTCCATCGGCTTCCTCGAGAATAACGTTGATCAACGTCGTCACGAGAGATTTCAGTTCGTCCACTTCTTGCTTCAGATGCTCTACAGCTGTTTCTCCACCCATTGTTCCCATCCCATCTTGGCCCGAAGACCGGTAACGGTTCAGTGGGCCGGGTTCTTATGGATTTGGCATGAAGTGACGTCAAGGCCTTCAGATTGAGGAACACACACTCAGGCCAGCAACCCATCAGCCCGTTCCCTCAGAGAGGCGAGAGATTCTGACCCCATCGAACGATCCATGACAGCACCCTGTTTGACATACAAGAGTGTAGGAATAGACATCACACCATGCTGGCCTGCGAGCGTCTGATTCTGATCGACATTGACCTTCAACACAGCGACCTGACCTTTGAGATCCGCTGCGATTGTTTCAAGGGCAGGAGCAATGGCCCGACATGGCCCACACCACGGAGCCCAGAAGTCAACGATGGCAGTGGGCCAGCGGCTAAGTGCCTCATCGAACTCAGAATCTTGGATATCTACAGGTTGGTCTGGCCATTCATCTTTAGTGACGTCTGCTGGTGTAACTCCCATGCCTGCACGTCATCAGGACGGCATTTGAACCTTGGTTTCAGGTGGAACCATCGGGAGGATAGTACTGTGCAATCTGGTCAACGGTCCACCCCGATTCGATGAAACGAACTATGTTATCATCGCTGAGCGACGTACGTCCTGCAAGTGCGGCAATCTGCTCGGCGTAAGGAGATGGCGAATCAGGCATCGAAACAGGCGCCTGAGCAAGAGTGTCAACAGGTGTCACAGCTGGTTCAGCAGCAGGGATACTGTCAATTTCAGAGGTATCGACAGAGTCAGAGCCATCCCAATCATACTGAGATGTGAAATCTGCTTCTTCAGCCCACATACTGTCTGAATCTCGGCCCTGACGGAGCACGACAACTATGAGGCCTGCAAGAACGAATAACACAATCGCTACTAGGCCGATGATAGTTGGAACAGATGCCGAAGCAGAGGAGGAGGCTTCTCTCGAGGAGGGTTTGGCTGCTGTAAAACTTGGAACAGTGAATGTCTGATTCGAACCATCAGCATGTTCTACAAACACATCCAGATTTGGCGTCCCAACAAACTGAGTATCGTAATCGAACTCGATAGTGACACGCGAGAGATCATCCGGACTCATCTCAAAGACGAAGGAAGAGAGAACGATACTCGATTCCTCCACAAGAGAGACATTCACTTCACCACCACGTGTCCCTACCATCTCGACCACTGCAGTGATTCGAACGGTCTGACCTGCAACAGGAGCGAGTGGGTCGAGTTGATCGAAGGTAACGTCGACAATCCAAGAGGCGATATCTATGGGAACGATGAGAGGAGAGAACTCACTGATTCCAATCTGACCTGCAAGGGGCCACCCTGCAGCATCCTCTCCTGCGACCCAAAAGGCAATCTGATCTCCATTCTTAAGGGGTGTCAGAGGACTTAGATCGAGAACTGATGAGTAAACGTACTGGCTGCCAGATGCTGCGACATCGAGCTGGATCTCATGAACTCTGACTGATTCATTCGCTAGCGGAGTGCCCTGAGCATCAACAAATCTGGTCATGAGTTGAAGGGTCAACGGCATCCGTCCATTCTCTTGCACAACAAGGTCAATGGCGAGTTCATCAAGCAGTTCAGACTGAACTGCCTTCCTATCAACAAGATTGATCGTCAGAACAGGGGCTTGATCATCAACGAACAGAAGCAACTCAACAGGGGGCCTAAAGAGAGTTGAAGGGTCAGGGCGACTCATCATAGTGTATCCAATAGGCACCGGTGCGTCCATCGAATAATTGTGAACCTGAAGGATTCCAATACGACAGGAATCACAGCCTGCATCGTCCGCAGACATCTCAACCTTGAGCGAATCACCGGGATAAGACAGTGACATGCGCAGAATATGTTCCTCGGAGAGATGCTCGGCAGGAATACCAGAATGAGCAAACACAAGATTGGCAGAGGAACTGAATCGGGCTCCAGGGCGAGCGACCAGCAGACCTTCATCGATGGCCACCTGACCGCCACCCAACAATTCGAATGACATGTCGGTGACAGTCAGTGTTCGATCGAGCTTCCACTGAAGAGCATTCATCTTGAGCGGCCCTATGGGATCAGAACCAGTGTCAATGATTGACAGCGTTGGAGTGTAGGTCATTTCATCCTCAACATCAATGTTCCAATCGAGGCTGAATTCGATCTCGAGTACTGAAACATCCTCTGACTGACTGATGAAACGATGCGAGTGGATATGAACACCCGAGTCCGCAAGAGCTGTGACTGTGTCGGAGATGGGCACGACCCGGACAAGACCTGCATTGGAATTGCCAAGATTACCAGCAAGAGCTAGGGTCATCTCATCGAGACTATCGATACCGTTGAGGTCCTCAACAACGATTGAGAGGTTGAGGGGTTCACCTGCTGCAAGCCATCCATTCGTCGTCGTGATCGACGACGACGCATCATCAACAATGGTTGGTTCATTAGTGGCGATGAAGACAGTGGCATGGTCACCATCCCAGTCAAAGTCACTGTTCGGCAACAGAGAAATGCCTGCTTGATCGACCATCTCGATTACGATGCTGAGCCGACCATTGAACGGGACATCAGCAACGGGCAGGTCTGTGAAAACCAACTCTACTTCACCGGGTCGCCCAGCACGTGAGATATCACGTTCAATCAGAGTGTAATCATCGATACCTGTTGGGACATCATCTTCACTTGACTGAGCATGATGATAGAATCGCAGCCATGAGCCAAGAGCAAGGTCATCATGGACCGTGACGGTAAGGTCGAGTGTGCGCGCAGGATTCCACACGTATCCATCAGCCGAAAGTTCGGAGCCTCCATCAAAGAGAGTGATACCAATGAGTTCGGGCGGTGATTCATCAAGAATGAAGGGACGAGCGTGTTCTGAACTCGTCACATCATTGGCTCCTGAATTCTCAGGCAGGCCACCAATATCCATGATGAAGGGGACCATTGAGTATTCCTGACCCTCACCTCCAGAGAGCACCTCTGGAATCGTTGCAGTACCAGACCAAGTGCCATTCGCAGCGACTTCCATCAGGTCGACGTGTTCGAGAATCGAGATGCCAACCTTCACATCATCAGGATGCGGGCGAAGGTCTGGCTGACCCTCAAAACCAATGATACCTGCGAAATCAAACGTTTGCCCAATGCTAGCATGGAAGGCATCGACCTCAGAAGTCAGATCAAATCCAGCACTGTTGAACAGAGAAACGCTGCCGACCTGAACGTCATTCTCGATTGCAGGATAGCGAGGTGTACCGTGAATCTTCAACGTTGGTTCAACGGTATCACCGGACGTAGACCAGGATTGAGCACTCCAAGAGATCGTACTCTGATCATCGGAGGTCCAAGGAATTGTGAGATTCCAGTCAACAGTGTACATAGTCACTGCTCGGACCCCAATGGCCGAGGGGCCTGATGTCACAGAGGACGAAGAATCCAGTTGCATGAACTCCTGCCCAGCACTCTGGGCAAATCCAGAATCCCCGAGATGAGGTGAACCAAGTTCAAACATCACATCATCCCCACTGGCCATCGAAGCTGTGAGAGAGATGCTCTGAATGGCATCTGCATCGAACAGATGGGCATGGGTCGTCGTGACGGTGAAGAGATTGCGATTCGGTACCATGGTCGAAGGCAGGCCCACAATCCGATCGACAATCAGCGTCTCATGCTCGATTGCACCATCCAGAGAAATCCGGCCACCGCCACCATTGATGCCAAGAGGAATAGGATTGGGGTCCGTTGAATTCACACGACCGGCATCTGCAGCAGAGGCGATAGTGGAAACGTTGGTGCTGAAATCATAGGCTAGGCCAAAGGATGTGAAGCGAAGGCCAGCAGGCTGGCTCGTGCTAGCCATCAGGTCCACCTCTACGAAACCATTGCCAAAGCCATCAGTATGGACAACTGGCAAATTGAGCAGAGCGGAAAGCAGGGGTGCACTGGTAAGAGTGACAATGGCAGGGAGATCTGTGGCAGAGAACTGCGCTACGTTGACTCCATTGATCTCCATAGTGAGATTGTCACCTGGTGATAAGGTGCCATCGACCGAGAACCAGCCACTGCGAACTGTAGTAGCACCCACAGGAAGCAGAGCAACTCCTCCAGCTGCAGCACCAGCACCAGTCACAACTGGAATCGATGTGGTAGCGCTTGAGACATTAGTCGCCACGCCTGTTGCATCCACGGTAGCGTGCCACCGATTCTGCCAACCCAGATGGCCATATGATGGAGTTGAATCAAAGAACCAATCCATGACCCCATCATCACCGATGTCCAAAGAAGGATCAAGTGCTGGTTCGTGGAAGTGTCCAATGACCTCCACAGTTGACAGATGAACACTTGAGGGAAGAGTGAGATGTAGGCTGTAACCAGGAGAGGGCTCTTTGAGAGTGATTCGGCCAGGCCCGGTCCGCTGGCCTAGGGCATTACCCGAATCATCGACCACCTTGGTCACAAGAGTGTTGGTCATGGTCGTGACATCTACAGAATGGACTGGCCGACTGGTGAAGACATAATCTGAAACGAGCGTGGCGGGGGAGGCCCCAGTATTGTTCAGATCGCCTGTCGAATTGTCGAACTGGACAGTAGCCGGAAGAGTCCAACCATGTGTACTGTCTGGTGCGAGCCAGCGGTCCACGCCCACAGAGAGATTCCTCACCAATGGCGTGGCGCTGGAGACATCAGTACCTAGCTCAAGATCGAGGTAGATCTGAGAATAAAGATCCTGATCCAGGCCTGCTAACGACAACGGAAGCGTGCGATTAACGAATCCACCTACAGGTAGGCTGCTCTGTGCATCAATAATCGTGGCAGTCACCCAAGTCCCGTTGGGAATCTCTGCTTCTGCCCCCACCCATCCTAGTCCAAGATCGGGAACCGTCAGAACAGGAGAGCGCCAAGAGCCACTTCCCACATATTCATTGACGGCCAATGAAATATCATCAAGATACCAGCCATCGTAAGTAATCGATCCATCAGCCCAAAAGATGAATTCAGCATTGATGTCTTGGCCACCAAAGCCAGTGAGTTCGAGAGTCTTGGAAACCCACGCAGTGGAGGAAGGGCACACTCCTTGGCCCGGGCCTTCAAAGATGCCGGAACCGGGATGGGCGGATGAGGTTGCAGGGCGTGTGTTGTCCCAGAATCCAACTGGACCGGCGGGGTTGACCTTCGCGGTGGTGTTGCTCTCGATGTAGATGGTTCCGTAATCATAATTCGACTCCGAGCACATCCAATGATCGAAACTCAGCGTTGCAGTTCCCCCGACAGGCACTGAGATTGTGGGAGATTTGAGCGACGCCTCACCACTATTGTCATAATTTCCATCGATGACTGTTCCAACGAGCGCTGCTCCAGTCGGAGCCACTGAAGGGCCATAGGTAGAGGAAGGAGTGCCAATCTCCCAGCCGGAGATTCCAGTAGTGGAGATCTGCCAACCAGGCGCAGAGGCATACAGATTATCGAAATCCCAGACCTTAGTATCTACAAGCCCACGCCCGAAATCATTTGCTCTTACCCAAGGATCTCCTGCTGTATTACCGGTGACCACTGAGTGAGTGGCATTGCCAATGGAACCGAATGGATCTGAAATGAAGACAGCACTAGTATTGGCAACAACAAAATCATCGAAGAAGACACCCTCCCATCCATCACATACCCCCCCACATCCTATGATGAAATCAGAATAGAGGCGTACTCGCAGCCACGTCGTTGGGTCTCCGGCAAAACCACTGGGCAAGGAATACGATAGCCAGACCCACCCACCGCTGTCAGCACCGTAGGTCGTTCCATTGAAGGTGACGCCACTGCTTGGGATATCAGTCGAGAGTGACGTCCAGCCAGTGGCATTATTGATGTTCGAGGTGGAGTTGCTGACACTGATGACGAAGTTATCGAAACTCGAACCTTCAAGGTCCCACCAAGAGGCGATGCCCAAGGTCAATGCGCCACTAGCTGATGAAAGGTTCATGGGAATGACAAGACTGGCGTCAAGATTCCCATTGTACGCCCCAATACGATTGCCGGCAAACCACGAACCGGGTTTAGAGCCAGTTGAAATGGACACATTATCGACCCAAGCACCTGGCCGGAGCACCGTTGTACCAGGGAGCGTCCAGGCTCGAACTCTGAAAGCAGCATAGGATGCATTTGTTGGCACAGTGATGTTGGATAACTCGAACTCGACGTGCTGCCAATTAGTGAAATTCACACTGGACCAGACACCAAAGCCCGAAGAAGCTCCGCTCGGGGCAATAGCGCTTGAATCGATAGTATTGGTGTAGCCACTGACTGGATGGACATACTGCCACGTGGTCCCATTGTCGAAGGTCACTTCGACCCATGCCCCATCACCACCCCCATTGGTGTTCGAGGTGGTTCTGAAATGATGCGCAATGTCAAACGAAAAGCGGGTATCGTTCTTGTTGGCAGAATTGAGAAGAACTGGATCAAATTCAAGGATTGCATCGGAACCTGAAGCAAGATCACCACCTGGCGAGGTAGTCACCGATGCAGAACCAGTGGACGCGGCTGAGGGCCCCCATCCTGAGCCAACCTGCTTCGAAGGTGGCTGAGTAGATGTAGCGGTTCCGAGCAGGGCTGCACCCCAAGACGCACCGACGCTGTTGGTCGAAACCCCTGAGGGAAGGTTGTAGACCAGCGTCTCGAAACTCTCCTGCAATCCAGTCCCCGGAGCAAAATCAAGTCGCAAGGCCTCACTCAGACCATCCACTGAAAGATTACTCGCTGTACCTACCGAGAAGTTACCCGGCCTAGAAGCACCCGTCCACCACTCACCGGCCCCTGCATCGGTCATCACGGGAGTGGAAGCCGAAATCCAACCCTCAAGGATGGTGCCATTGGCCGGAACCTCCCATGCCGTCACATTCGAGGATCCAGATGTTGACACGATGGTCGGACCAATGTACACGGAGGTCGTGGCTGATGCAACGGGAAGAAGGAGCATGCCAGTTACGAGAAGAAGAGCCAAGCGAGAGTCAGGGGCCCTACAACGCTGGCGCTGGCGCATATCATCTCGTTGTCAGGCTCGGTCATCAATCTGATGGTCCTAGACATCAGCCAATTCAAAAATTCATAGATAAGCTTGAACATTCATGGGAGCAATATTGACGTACGCCACATTATCAAAGGTATATTTAATAGAAAGATAGTCCCGAAATGATGCTTTGCGGTAATGTCCATGTTTGTTCTTCGGGCTCCCACAATATTATTGGTGGTGAAAAC
>Ga0066863_10001177_pt1 | contig 13067 bp, 11 predicted proteins | sample ETN02SmetaG_2_FD_65495 | JGI IMG/M metagenome (GOLD analysis project Ga0066863, IMG submission 65495) | Marine microbial and viral communities from oxygen minimum zone, Eastern Pacific Ocean - ETNP2014F10-02SV253 | ecosystem: Environmental > Aquatic > Marine > Oceanic ...
CAAAAACAAATTCTTTCCAGCATTCCCAATCATCTTCCCATCCATCGTCATTTTCATCCTCGCAAGATTCACCACCAATGAACATTTTACTATTGGTTTGCTCGATGATCATTCCTTCAGTTTCAGGCCATTCTGATGGGTTTGATTTAGATTCACCCGAACTCAACATCAAAGCTGTCATCGCTGAAGCAACTATTGCAAAACCAAGGAATACGACAATAATTAGCGGCCAATTTAAATCACCATCAAGCCATGATCCACCACTTCCGCTCTCATCTTCTCCCGGTAGTGCATATTCATCATTGTCATCTTTTGGTATTGTATAACTTCCACTTTTTGCGCCCGTTTCAGTGGGTGCTTTTGATGAAGCGTATTTGTCATTATCGTTACCACTTCTCCATTTACGGTATGCTTCACTATCTTGTTCTATATCATCGTCTTCAGCCAAATGTATTCCTCATTCTATCCAAAAAGGAAGGTTTTTCTGAATCTAATTTTTTTAGTTCTTCCCATAACTTCCTTGTTTTACCATTAGGTTTAGGTACTTTAACATTTACTCTTACGTGTTGACTTCCTTTCAAGCTAGGTCTAGTAATATCAGGCATACCTTTCCCCTTTAATCTTAAAATATCTCCAGATTGAGTTCCAGAAGGTATCTTCAATTTAACATTACCAGATAAAGTAGGTACTCTCATGCTATCTCCAATAACAGCTTGTGCAGGAGTAATTTCAAGATCCAATACTATTTCATTTTCTTGTCTTTGAAAAATTTCATGTCTTTTTACATTGACTACTATGTAAAGATCGCCTTTCTGCCCATTATTTGGTCCTGCACTTCCTTGACCCCGCATACGAAGTCTAAATCCATCATCAGCACCAGGTGGAATTCTTAATTTTATTTTTTTCTTAATGGCCACTACTCCGGAACCACTGCAATCTCTGCAAGGTTTATCAATTTTTTTTCCAGAGCCGCGACAATCAGAACAGTTATCTGTGCTAATTGTTTGCATGAAACTTCTTTGTTTCATTCTTCTAACAATACCTTGGCCACCGCAAGTTCCGCAAGTTTTTGCAGTACCTCCATCAGCAGCTCCGGACCCTGAACATTTCTTACAATTACCATTTCTAGGAATTTCAACTTCTTTTTCGATTCCCTTGTAAGCTTCTTCTAATGTAAGTGTTATATCGTATCTTAAGTCATCTCCACGATTATCAGGTCTTCTTTGACCTCCACCAAAAAGTTGTGAGAATACATCACCCATACCTCCTCCACCTTGCCCCCCTCCAAAGAGTTGACCAAATAAATCAGAAACATCTCCACCGTGACTAAATTGATCCCAAGAGAAACCACCACCGCCGAAATCTACTCCTTTGTGTCCATATCGATCATATCTTTCACGTTTTTCTTTATCAGCTAAAACTTCATAAGCTTCCGAAACTTCTTTGAATTTCTGTTCAGCGATTTCTGGACTTTCTTCACTTGCATCGGGATGATGCTTTCGTGCTAATTTCCGATAGGCTTTTTTTATAGTTCTTTCATCAGAATCCTTAGGGACATCCAAAATTTCATAATAATCTCTTTTAGCCATAAGCGTTGCTCCTATTTTCCCCTTTTAATAAAACTTTAGAATTGTCTTCTTTCCATTCCTTTTGCACTTATCCATATAGTCGCCAAGGCCATAATAAATACAATAATTACTGCCGTTAATGGTTCTGTAACTAGATCTGTAGTAGTTTCTCCAGCTGTTTTTACTAGTCCATAATCCTCTGCTGAAACATTCCAATTCATATTTCCAAGGCCTTTGAATAGAATTGAATTTAGATAATGACTTACTGTAATTTGTTGATAATTTCCTCCAGATACAATCATTTCCCATAACATCCAGTAAACTATTCCCAAAAAGAAGGGCCTATCAAAATGTACTGAAATTAATATAAAAATTCCAATATAGGCTATAGATTCAATCATTATTAATTTAATAATTAACATTAAAACATCGAATTCTTCTTTAATTCCATAAAATCCAGCATTCATCATTATTATTATATAATAAATGAGACTTGTAAATGCAAGAAGACTAAACATACAAATTACACCGGCAATATATCTATAGAATATGATTTCCAGTGGGCTTATTGGTGTTGTTCTTAGTACTTGGACAGTTTTTTTATTGAATTCTTCATTAATTAATTCTGAGGCAAACATTATTGCCATTAGGACTCCAATAAATTTGATTATAAAAATATTCGATATTTCTATAAAATTTTCACGTACATTTTCATGTATAGGCAATCCTACCAAATCAGATTCGGCGTTTGCATCATAATAATATATTTCATCACCATTTATTTTTTGAATTTGACGTTCATCTTGATCATTCGTATATGCCCATACTCCTAATAGAGCTGGAAGTACTAAAATAACTAGAAGAATCCAAGTTAATTTATTCATTAATAGACGAGAAATACAGTCTTTTATGATAGGCTTTCCTAAATTAATAGAACGATTTAATATTTCTTTTATTTCCATTGGGCACCTCCTACTAATTTGGTATAAAGAGAATCTAAAGAATCATCTTTTGAATTTATTTTTTTTATCTTTATTTTTTCTTTCTTTATAATTTTTGGTAATTCTAAATAAAATGTCTTAGCACTATCAGTTTCAATTATTAATTCATTATTTTCTTTATCTATTCTTGTAGCTCTTACCCATGACTCATCCATCATTTTTTTTGCTAATTTTCTCAAATCATTATTATTAATTGGGGAAACATGTACTTGTCTTGGAATATTATCCATTAAGTTACGAATTTCATGCCTATTTCCTGAAGCTAACATTCTTCCATTATTGATCAAGATAATTTGATCAGTTAGATTCTCAATATCATGAAGAATATGGCTAGAAATCATTATCGTTTTTCCCTCGTTCGCCCATTCCTTCATTTTTGTCATCAAATGATGTCTTGTAGTTGGGTCAGCACCTTGGAAAGGTTCATCTAATACAAAAATATCAGGATTAAATACAGAAGCTCTGGCAATCTTAGTTTTTTGGCGCATTCCTCTAGAATAGGTTCTTATTTTCCTATCCATTGCTTCTTCTAATCCTAGATCAGTTAGAGAAGCTCTAGCCATATCATTAGATTCTTCAAGAGTGTAGCTATGCATTTGCAAGAAATAAGCTACATATTCAAGACCTGTCATATGTTCATAGAAACAGTCGTATTCAGGTACAAATCCAATTTTGTTTCTCTGCTTCCAATTAGTGAATGGATCTTCACCCATAACAGTTACACGACCTATTGAGGGCCTTGATAATCCTAAAATCATTTTCATCATAGTAGATTTTCCAGCTCCGTTAGGACCCAATATACCCGTTAAACCTGGTTTAATTTCTACAGTAATATCTGAAATTCCTTGTACCTTTCCATAGTTCTTTGTAACATTTTCAAGAATAATTTCACTCATTTATTTGCCTCCATTTGCGAAATCATCCAATTTACAAATATTCCACAACCACCAATAATTAGAGTTAGTGCTCCAAATATTTCAATATTAGACAGTTCAATACCTTTTAACTCAAATGCAGAAGTGAAATAATAGTCTGCTCCAAAAATCTTAAAGCTCACAATATCTAGTAGATGTGCAATAGAAAGCAATAAAACACGATCATCATTAACAAAGAGGTGAAATATTTCTGCGATTAATGTTGTCCCATAAACAAACAGAAAAAAGGCTCCAGCAGCTCTGTATTCTCTATTTATTAAAGTTGAAAAAGTTAATCCAATAATAGAGTACGAAGCTGAATAAAACAAACCTTGCAAGATGATATCAAATATTAACCATTTATGATTTTTAATCCAATCAAATTCTAAACCTGAATTTGACCATTGAGTTATGAATATAATCAAATTAGGTAAAACAGTTACAAATATTAGTAATAAAAAGATAGGTATAAATCGGGCAATAAGATAATCTAATCGACTTATTGGTCTTGAAAGATAGAGGTGTAATGATTTATCATTCATGTCATTTGCTATCAAACCACCGCTGGCAATTGCAGCTAATGTTACTAGGAAGAGTCTAATACCTCCTAATCCCATATCACCGTAGTATGCAATAGGTTGACAATATTTGAACTCATCTCCCATTTCTTCACAAGGATAAGAATTACTGTCGCCAGCCATTAATACAAAAAATACCATAGACCACAAATAAATTAGAAAGACTAGTGCTAAATTCCATCCACTTTTATTATTAAATTTAATTAGATTAAAAAAACCTCGTAATCCCATGCCAATTACGATTTTAGGTCTTGTAGTTAATTCAGCATCATATTTTGTAAATTTTTCACTTACTTGTGCTTCATTCTTCATTCAACAACCTCCAAGTAAATATTATCCATTGTAACTTTACTTCTTTCCATTTCATATAATTGGCATTTACTATCTACAGCTGCATCTATTATTTGTTGGAAAGTATTATCATTTACATATGGAACTCTTAAACTTCTTCCGTCACTCATAACTGTTATAGATTTATTTTTTAGAATGCTTACAAATTCATCAGTTTCTCCTCCAACTCTTACTTGGATGAAGTCACTTTGTCTTTTCATTAGTTCTTTAACATTTTCTTTCATTTGTAACTTACCGTTATTTACAATGATAACATAATCACAAACCTTTTCAACATCTTGAAGAATATGTGTGCTAAGTAATACATTAGTCTTACTTACTTCAGTTAGGCCATTAATTGTATCCAGCATTTCACTTCTAGCCTTTGGATCAAGTCCGGAAGTGGGTTCATCAAGGAAAATTATCTCAGGTCCATGAATTAATCCTTGAGCTAGTTTTATTTTTTGACGCATACCTCCTGAGTATTCTTCAATTTTTCTATATTTTTCTTCTCCCATTTGGAGATGACCAAGTATCTCATGTGTACGTTGGGTAGCACTTGGAGTATCCATTCCACTAACCAGTCCCATTTCAATTAAGAATTCTACTCCAGTCATATGATTAGGTATGCAATCATGTTCAGGCATGTATCCTATTCTTCTTCGAATATCAACTGATTTTTTGTCTAAATTTTCACCCAAAACTGTGATATTTCCCGAATTGGCTGTAATTAATCCTAAAGCAATTTTAACAAATGTGCTTTTCCCAGCTCCATTTGGTCCTAGGATGCCTATTTTCCCCTTTGGTATCTCGACAGAAAAATCATCTAATGCAGTAACAGTTCCATACTTTTTAATTACATTTTTCGCTTCTATCACGTCGAATCCCTTGCTCAATATTTCAAACCTCTATTTATAAAAATCTCACAAAAAAGTTTTGAATAATTTTATATATGCACCTGTTTCCGACAGGATACCGTAGCAGAGATGTAATCTCGCTTTACTACGGAGGTGAAACCATCGCATCAAACAGGATAAATCAAGCTATCGAGGATGCTCTCGAAACAGACAAGGAACGCAAGTTCGTAGAGACTGTAGAAATTGCAGTTAATCTTCGAGATGTAGACTTACAAAACCCTCAAAAGAGAATTAATGCTGAAGTATCTCTTCCACATGGTAGAGGTCGGCCAGCCAGAGTAGGTGTATTTGCTCAGGGTGAAATGGCTGTAATTTCTAAGAAAGTAGTAGATACGGTAATTTCACCAGAACAAATTGAGGAACTTTCTGAAAATAAGCGAGCAGCTCGTAAATTGGCAGATAAGTTCGACTTTTTTGTAGCTGAAACAGGATTAATGGCTACAATAGGTAAAAGTCTTGGTGTGGTTTTAGGTCCAAGAGGTAAGATGCCTCGTCCAATTCCACCTCAAGCAGATATTGAGAGAATTATTAAGAGTTTAACAAATTTAGTTCCAGTTCGTTCTAAAGATAGGCCAACATTCCATGTGCCTATAGGTAATGTTTCGATGTCCAAAGAACAGTTAGCTGAAAATATGGAAACGGTAATGAAACGTATAGAATCTAATTTGGATAGAGGATCTGACAACATAGCTTCAGTATGGGTGAAAACCACAATGGGCAGGTCGGTGAGGTTAGGATGAAACCAGAAGCCTTTGTAGCCGATTGGAAGCGTAAAGAAGTTTCGGATATTCAAAATTTTATTGAAGGTTCAGATGTTGTTGGTTTAGTTGATGTTTCAGGAATTGGAGCAAAACAAATGCTTGCAATGCGTTCATCTTTGAGAGATCTTGGCGTAAAGTTAAGGATGTCTCGTAATCGTCTTTTGAAATTAGCACTTGCAGATGCTTCTAAGAATAAAAAGGGTGTAGAGCAAGTATCTGATATTTTTGGAGCTAGTCAGTTTGCATTATTAGCTTCTTCTGAGAATCCTTTTAAAATATTTCAAATGTTATTGGAATCACAAACACAGGCACCAGCCAAAGGCGGCGAAACTGCTCCTTATGACATTATAATTGAAAAGGGACCAACAGCCTTCCCAGCAGGTCCAATCGTTGGAGATTTCCAAACTGCAGGTTTTCCTGCAGCAATCGAAAAGGGAAAAATTGTAATTAGAAAAAAACATACAGCTGTAGCTGAAGGCGATATTATTAGCGCTGAAGTTGCTTCAGCACTTACTAAACTTGAAGTTTATCCGATAACCGTAGGAATGCAATTAATCGGTGCATTTGATGGAGAGACATTCTATCTGTCAGATGTATTGAATATTGATATGGATGAGTTCCGTGGCAACGTTCAGTCTGCTACAGCACAAGCATTCAATCTAGCATTCAATACACGGTATTTCACTGGATCAGTTATGCCATCATTGCTGTCCAAAGCACACACAGATGCTTTGGGTGTTGCAATATCTACGGCATATCCTTCAGAGTCAACAATTAAGGCTCTACTTGCAAAGGCACATGGCTCAATGCTTGGTGTTGCAGGTAAGTCTGGAGATGGTGTTGATGATGAGTTGAAAGAAATGCTAGGTAATGCAGCTTCTACAGCGGCAACCCAAGCACCAGTGGAAGAGACAGCTGAATCATCTAAGGATGAGGAAGATGAAGAGGAAGAAGAAGCATCTGATGAAGATGTTGGTTCTGGACTCGGAGCTCTATTCGGATAATACAAAGGAGGCAAAAAAATGGAATACGTCTATACTGCAATGTTACTGCACTCAGCAGGAACCAAAGTTGACGCAAAAAGCGTCGAGAAAGTCTTGAAAGCCGCAGGCATCAAGGCAGATAAATCAAGAGCAGAGGCTCTTGTAGCTTCTCTAGAAGGAGTCGATATTGAGGAAGCAATGGCTACAGCCGCAGTCGCCGCACCAGCTGCAGGCGCCGCACCAGCTGCAGCAGCATCTTCAGAAGAGGCCCCAGCTGAAGAAGAAGAAGAAGAAGAAGAAGTAAGCGAAGAAGACGCAGTATCCGGACTTGGTGCACTTTTCGGTTGAGGTTGACGTGGGTTTAATCACCCATATTAAGTTCAATGGATTCTGAGCAGGAAACCCAAGCCACTGCAGTCAGTGAAGGTGAACAACAACCTTCCAATATTAGTGAAAACTCTGCAGAATCTGCCCCTGATTACAATGATCTAACAGTTAGTAAGCTGAAGGAATTATTGAAAGAATTAGATTTACCTTTATCTGGAAAAAAATCAGATCTAATAGAGAGATTACAAGCCTCCAAGGAAAAGGTAACTGAAGAAAGTGATGACAGTGAAGATAAAACGAAAGAACCTTTAGTCTCATTTGATAAATTAGATGGACTTTCTAGATCTGAATTGAAAGAGCTTCGGAAAGAATATCATAAACAAGCTGAAGAGCTTAGAGTAAATCGTGACGAATTGAATTTGAAGTCACAATCACATGCTTCTGAACGTAATGATTTAAATGTTAAAGCTAAGGAGCATATGGATAATGTTCATGTTCACCGAGATCGTAGAAATGGACTGAATGTTGAAGTAGGTGAAATAAGAGATGAACGTCGTGAAATTACTAACCTAGCTAATTCTCATAAGGATGAATTTTTAAAACTTAAGCGTCAAAGATTTTCTGGACGTAATTTACCTCCTGTATCAAGGTTACGTAAGCAAATCCAAGAATTAGAGCTTAAACAGATGACAACTCCTTTGACTACAGATAAAGAAAGAGCCCTAGTTGATGAAATTTCATCTTTACAAAATAAAATTAAACAGCATGATGAGTTAATTGAAACTGATACTGAAGTTTTAGGTGCACGAGACACATTTCGAGAGTCTGAGAATAAACGTAGAGAATTAGGTAAGAAAATGCAGAAATCTAGGCAGGAAGCTCAGGCAGCCCATCATACAATGAAAGATTCACTTAGATTAAATCGTCAGACGCGAAGAAAAGCAGATGCTGCTCAAAAACAATTTGTTAAAGCTAAGGAAAAAGCTGATGAAGTCCATAATGAGTATATTGAGTACCTAAGAGGTATGCAGGAAATAGATAGAATGACTGCATCTCAAGGAAGATCTGGAAGCTCGGCTGATCAAAGAGCCAGCGCAGCAAGTGCTGAAGAATTATTCGCTAAATTCTTAGCAGGTGAAAAACTTTCAACAGAGCAGTTAATGATAATCCAGAAAGCAGGAATGCTATAATTAATTTGGATTAATTATATCAATTAAAGGTTCAACTTGTGGTGTATTTTCAGGTACGAAAAAATCTTTCCATAATGGTTTTGATGCATCCATTCTGTAAATACTAAAGTCACTTACGCCTTCGTTAGTTAATAGTACATCATCAATATGAAAATTACCAGTATGTTTTTTAGCTTCCTTTGATAAGATGATTCTTGCGGCATCTGCTAAAATTTCAGGTTTACGACAGTGAGGAAAAGCTTCTTCTCCCATTACAATATTTCCTATGGCTGCAGTAGCAATTACAGAGTGTGGCCATAGTGCATTAGCAGCTACACCTTCATTTCTTAATTCTTCTGATAATCCTAGAATACATTGACTCATTCCAAATTTAGACATAGTATAAGCTAAAGTTGGAGAAAACCACTTAGGATTCATGTCCAGTGGAGGTGATAGGCTGAGTATATGTGAATTCTCACCTTTTATTAAATGGGGGATACATTCTCTAGAAAGTAGAAATGTGCCTCTAACATTTACTGAAAACATTAGATCAAAGCGTTTCATTTCAGTGTACAAAGTTGGTGTAAGAGAAATAGCACTTGCATTATTTATTACGATATCAATACCACCAAATTCATCGACTGTTTTTTCAACGGCATTTTTAATTTGATCTTCATGCCTAATGTCCGTTACAAGAGGTAATGCTTTACCTCCACATAATTCAATTTCTTCAGCGGCTGTAAAAATAGTTCCTGGAAGCTTTGGATGTGGTTCAGTAGTTTTAGCTAAAATAGCAATATTTGCACCATTTTTTGCTAATTCTTTAGCAATTGAAAGTCCAATACCTCGGCTACCTCCTGATATGATAACCCGTTTTCCTTCAAAATAGTTTTTTTTATTCATATTTCTAACTACTAGTGATATCCTAAAAAGAATTAATAAAAGTATCCATTATTTTTTGCACTCTAATCTATTTAACTGCCTTGTATTTAACAAAATAATGTCTCGAATATTGTGGAATCCTTCAGATGAAAGAAAGAATTCTACGTTAATTACAGATTTTATTAATAAATTGCCAAAAAATTTTGAATCATATTTTGATTTACATAAGTGGTCTATAGATAATTTAGAGGACTTTTGGTCAGAATTTTGGAAATTTTCAGGTATAAAATATTCTAAGAATTATGACTCAGTTTTATCTAATCCAGTAATGCCTGGTGCTAAATGGTTTATTGGCTCAGAATTAAACTATGCACAAAATTTATTGTCAGGTAATCCGGAACAAATAGCCATAATAAGTACTGGAGAGAATCGGAAAGATCAAAGTTTTACATTTAAAGATCTTAATACTGCAGTTTCTCAAGCTCAAACAGGTTTAGAAAATCTTGGTGTTCAAAAAGGTAGTAGAGTTGCAGCCTTTGTACCCAATTGTATTGAATCAATTATTTTGATGTTAGCAACATCAGCTAGTGGTGCTATTTGGACCTCTTGTTCTCCAGATTTTGGTTCTCAAGGTGTAATTGATAGATTTGGTCAAGTTGAACCTTCAATTTTGATTGTCTCTAATGGATATAGTTATAATGGAAAAATTTTTCCATTAGATGATAAGATAAACGGAGTTATTGATAATATAACTAGTATCCAGAATATAATTTGTATTGATTTTGTTGATATTAGTTGTAATTTGAATCATAACTCAGTTATTTCATATGAGGATTTATTAGCTAATGATTCAGTATCTCCTAATTTTATTCAAGTCCCTTTTGATCACCCATTATACATAATGTATTCTTCTGGAACTACAGGTCCTCCAAAATCAATAGTTCATGGTGCAGGAGGCACTCTTATCCAACACTTAAAAGAACATCAATTACAGTGTGATATACAAGCTGGAAAAGATAGACTTTTTTGGTTTACAACATGTGGATGGATGATGTGGAATTGGTTAGTGTCGGCACTAGCTTCTGGTGCCACAATAGTATTGTATGATGGAAGCCCGAGTTATCCTAATTTAGGTCATTTGTGGGATATGGTTGAAAGAACTAAAATAACACATTTTGGTACAAGCCCTAAATTCCTTTCTGCTTGCAGTAATATAGATCTAATTCCTAAGGATATTTCAGATTTATCAAGTTTAAAATCAGTATTATCTACAGGTTCTCCTTTAGTCTCAGAACAATATGACTGGGTGTATAATAACGTAAATTCAGATATACAATTATCTTCAATTTCAGGAGGCACTGACATTATTGGATGTTTTCTAGGAGGTTCACCAATTTTACCAGTATATAGAGGAGAAATTCAATGTGCACAATTAGGTATGGATGTACAGGCTTGGAACGAGTTAGGCGAATATATAATAGGAGAAAGTGGAGAATTAGTTTGTAAAAAACCGTTTCCTTCAATGCCCCTAAAATTTTGGAATGATAATAACAACAAAAAATATCATACAGCGTATTTTGAAGATTTTAGTAATGTTTGGACTCATGGAGATTATGTAGAAATAACCGATAACGGCGGTGCAATAATCTCAGGCCGTAGTGACACTACTCTCAATCCGGGAGGTGTTCGTATTGGAACAGCGGAGATATATCGCTCTGTAGAAAATATACCCGAAATAGGTGATGCAATAGTTATTGGGAGGCCTAATGAAGGTGATGTAGAGGTAGTATTGTTTGTCAAATTGAACAAGGGGAATAAATTAGATATTATATTGAAAGATCACATTAAAGTATTAATTCGTTCAAAAAATACACCTAGGCATGTTCCAAAATATATCTTAGAAGTTAAAGATATACCATATACAATTAGTGGTAAAAAAGTAGAAAAAGCAGTTTTATCAGCAATACTTGGGGAAAAAATAAGAAATAAAGATGCTTTAGCAAATCCCGATTCGCTGAAAGAATATTCCAATTTTAAGTTCTGAAAGTCTTTAGAACGCCCTCCTTTACAAGATTATGAAGGCCTATTTTGTAGCTTTACTTCTTCTAAGCTCAATCGGGATAAGTTTTGTAGATACAAATAGCAGTATTGAAACTTCACAATCAAGTATTTCTGAATTTAATTTTGATAGTTCAGATTGTGGTTCTTCTACATTTTCTAAGAGTGTTAAATCTTCATTTCGTAGAGAATCAAATTTACAAGAGTATAGTTCTTCTCAGATTTATTTAGCTAAAAAGTGGGTCGTTGTTCTCAATAATCCATATTGCAACGATTCTATCGAGAATGTTTTCGATGAGAAAATTATAGTCGATTTTAGTGAATTCAGTATTTTGAGTGGAACTTGGATTATTGAATTTCAAACAGGAGAATTAGCAAAAACATATTTACAGGAGCTAAAATATTCTGGTTATCTATGGCTATTTTATCCAATAATTGATAAACAATTTAGTAATAGATATGAACCAAATGATTATTATTATGAATCTGGAGATCAATGGTATCTTGATAATAATGGTTTGAATAATGGAACTGCAGGTGTGGATATTAATGTTGAAAGTGCATGGAATGAATTTACAGGGAATGGCATTGTCATTGGAATTATTGATGAAGGTATTGACTATAATAATCCAGATTTATCACCAAATTTCCTAAATTCAGATAGTTATGATTATTGTGGTATTGATAACGATGTAATGCCTTCAGATTCGGATGGAGATGGCGATATTGATTGGCATGGGACTGCAGTATCAGGAATTGCAGCTGGGAAAGGTGATAATGAAATTGGAATTGCAGGCGTTGCATACGATTCAAGTATAGTAGGTATTAGATTAACTGGAGGAGATTGTGAGAGAACTGATAATTTAGGAGCAGACTCATTAAGTCATCGGTTAGATTTGGTAGATATTTATGTCAATAGCTGGGGGCCTGTTGATGATGGAAACATCCTAGAAGGGATGGGTACTCTAACTTTAGCAGCTATTGAGGCTGGCGTATCACAGGGAAGAGAAAATCGAGGAGCAATTTATGTATGGGCTAATGGCAATGGTTTAGCAAATAGAGACAATTCAAATAAAGATGGTTATGCAAATAGTAGGTATACTATTGCAGTAGGAGCTGTTGATTGGAAGGGTGAACAGACTACTTATTCAGAACCAGGTTCAAATCTGCTTGTTTCAGCACCTTCAAATGGTCAAGACTTAGATTACCAAGCAGATATAATTACTACAGATATATCTGGAAGTGAAGGGAATAATATTACAAACTATACTTTCAGTATGGAGGGTACTTCTTCGGCAGCTCCTATGGTTTCAGGAGTTATAGCACTTATGTTAGAAGCTAACTCTAATTTAACATGGAGAGATGTACAGCATATTTTAGTTCAGACTTCGAGAAAAATAGATTCAGGCCATATAGGTTGGTTTATAACAGAATCAGGCAATTGGTATAATCATGCCTATGGGTATGGTTTAGTTGACGCAACTGAATCGGTTAATCTTGCTAAAACTTGGACATCTGTTGGAGATGAGACTAGTCTTACTACCGGTAAAATAGAAGTTAATGAATTTATTTTAGATAA
>Ga0066863_10001188_pt1 | contig 13010 bp, 17 predicted proteins | sample ETN02SmetaG_2_FD_65495 | JGI IMG/M metagenome (GOLD analysis project Ga0066863, IMG submission 65495) | Marine microbial and viral communities from oxygen minimum zone, Eastern Pacific Ocean - ETNP2014F10-02SV253 | ecosystem: Environmental > Aquatic > Marine > Oceanic ...
ATATATCCCTTCTCAACAAGAAATTCTCTAGTCATTGGCGTGGGAGGGTACATTTCCCACATATTACCACCAGCACAAGCAGCAAGGGCATCCATAGTCATGTTTTCAGTACGACCTGCCCAACTTGCTTCTGCTTCCCATGGCACAGCAGACTTAGGATAGGTGCGTTCTGCCATCACTCTCCAGATCACAGGGACTTCATCCTCTGGTTTGATAATAGCAATCATACTATTCTTAATGGTGCCTGCCATACAATCCTGTGCTGCATGCCATCCTTCATGGCGCATCACCATCATCAGTGTAGCAGGACTATCCATAAAATTTCTGTTTAGAAAGAAGTTATTAGATACAGTATGGTATACACCACGATGTATAGGTGGGAAATACTTTTCGTCTGCTAGAAACACCTTAACTCCGACTGCATTAAGGGAAACAAGCATGTTGTTGAATTCGTTAGCAACAAAAGTATAAGACTCAGGATTGGGATACTGACTAGAAACATCCAAAAGACTAACGACTTCTTTGACTCCATCTGTACATTCCCCGAGTAACATACATCCCATGGAATCCATAGAGTTGTATCCTTTGATATGACCTTTAGTATGGTCTGCCATAGCAGGAGCTCCTGCTCCAAGCAAAGCACCAGCAATAATCACATTCATTAAATTCTTTTTCATTAAGTATCTCCAAGTTTTTGGATAAAGTATTCAGCGTCAACTACCACCAAAGGTTTCTCACCATTCTTTTTGATAACAACTATCGGCTCATAGTCTCCACAATTTGCAGCAGATTGCTCGTAGGCATCCCAGATATTTAGTTTCTCTACATTTTTACATTCTATACTATAAGGAAACTTTTGTCTAGCTGCTCTTGCCATAATGAGGTCTTCACCGCCAGCACCCATAGACCGAGATTCAATATCTTCTGGATGGACATTCAGTTTTTCAATCAACTGGTCTCTCACCCACTGCTGCAATCTTCTTCCTTTTGCTTTCGCAGATTGCGGTCTCATAAAAAAATACCCCCATCACTGGAGGTATTTAGTATAAGTCAATCCCACGGGTCTGGTATTTCCATTTTATTGCTTGGAGAATAAAAGCTTGTGCCAGACTGCTTGGACCTAGTTTCAGGAGTTGCCAGTGACTCTCTGGTAGGTCTGGGTCTGCCAGTGCTCTTCTTTTCCATTTGGGTATCATAGTTTAAAACCAGCGAAAGTATCTTTCTTAACATCTTGTTTAATACCACCAATTACATATGATTCCACCTCCGTCTCCTGAGGGGCGACCTGTAGACCCTTAGAGGACAGCCAGTGCTGCGTCCAAGGTAAAGGATTATTAGACATGGGAGTATCAAAAACTGGTTTAATACCAATTGCTCTCATGCGACGGTTAGCAATATACTCAACATAAGAGCTTAGTAGTTTCTCATTAAGACCAATGATGCTACCATCCTTGAAGAGATACTCTGCCCATTTCTTTTCCTCATCAACAGTGCGTTTGAATTGCTCTATCGTCCATTGTTTTTCTTCTTTCCCAATCTCAACGATGTCTGGATCGTCTCCATCACGCCATTTGTTGATGATGTTTTGAGTAAGGACAAGATGCTGGCTTTCGTCTCTGGCGATGAGAGAGATAATTTTAGCGGATCCTTCCATAATTTTGAGCTCGCCAAACGCAAACGAGCAAGCGAACGAAACATAAAATCTGATTCCTTCCAGGATGTTAACATTAACGACTGCCTTGTAGAGTTTCCTTTTGAGTTCCTTAATTTCCCACTTTGCTGTTGGAGAGTCTTTCCACCCATCCTTCCACATATTACCAGTGCCGTATAGTTGGGCAAGGTTGATGAATTCATCATATGCTTGAGTAACGCTCTTTGCTCTCTCCATAATATTAACGTCATCTAGGATAGTGTCAAACACTTCACTAGGGTCAGAGTAAATATTCTTAATAATATAAGTATAGGAGCGAGAGTGAACCATCTCCATCATCCCCCATACAGTCATAGCCCCCTCAAGCTCGGGTAGGCTAACGTAAGGGATAAAAGCTATCCCAGGACCACGCCCTTGTACAGAATCCAACATGATTTGATATTTAAGATTCGATGTGTAGATATGCTTCTGCTCTGGGCGTAGTTGTGCATAATCTGCTCTGTCCTTTTGAAGGGAAACTTCTTCAGGTCTCCAAAAATATCCAAGTTGCTGTTGAGTTAATCTCTCAAAGACAGGATACTTGTATGAATCGTAACGTTGGATGCCTAGAGGGGCACCGAAAAACATTGGTTGGTTTATTGTATCTACATGATTCGGATTGAATACCGTCATGCCATCAACTTTCGGTCTGTTGTCTTCTGAGTTTAACTTAAATCTTGCAACTGTCACAATCGTCCTCCTCGGGTGCTGTCTCTAAGATTGAGTTTAATAAATTTTCTACTGATTTTTTCTTATCTGTTTCGTCCTCCTCTCCATCTTTTTTGGCATCATATGTATTCTGATAATACGATGTCTTCCATCCATACTTATAAGTATTCAGGAAGTCTTGTGCCATAACAGAAACTGGGACTTCATTGTTTGGATAGTTTTCTGGATTATAACTCCAGTTGCCACTGATTGCTTGGTCAAAGAATTTTTGCATTACAGCAACAATATTAATATAACCATTATTAGACTCCATGTCCCAAAGTAACGTATATACGTTTTTAAGAGATGCATATTGAGGGACAATCTGCTTAAGGACTCCCTTTTTAGATTTCTTAATGGACAGGAATGCGCGAGGTGGCTCGATTCCATTGGTTGCATTTGACACAACGGAACTAGATTCCGATGGCATTTGTGCGGACAATGTTGAGTTCCGTAATCCGTGCTCGGTGATAGATGTCCTAAGAGATTCCCAATCATACTTCAACTCGTTTGCTACGATGTCATCTACGTCCCTCTTGTATGTATCAATTGGGAGAATTCCATCAGCATACTTTGTACGATTAAAGTAACCACAAGCACCTTTCTCTTTCGCCAAGTCATTAGATGACTTGAGCAAGTAGTATTGGAATGCTTCAGTAAGGTCATGGACAATCTGGGCCGCTGCTTTATCTGAATAATTCAGACCATTCTTGGCAAGGAAATGAGCAAGCCCAATATACCCTACTCCAAGACTGCGACGATTCTTAGTAGATACCTCTGCTGCTGTTACAGGGTAGTGCTGATAATCAATCAACTCATCGAGTGATCTCACCGAGAGGTCACACAACTCTTCCATTTCATCAAAGTTTTTAATCTTACCTACATTAACAGCAGACAAGATGCATAGAGCAATCTCACCCTCAGGGTCATCAATATGCTGAAGGGGATTAGTCGGTAGAGTAATCTCCTGACATAGATTAGACATAGTAACCTTGTCCTTGAATGAGGAGTGCTCATTGCAATGGTCAATATTCATTATGTAAAGACGACCAGTCTCTGCTCTCTCCTTCAAAAGGTCGAGGATGAGTTCCTGAGCATTAATTGTGGTCTTAGGGATGGACGGGGATTGCTCGTATTGTCTGTAAATATCATCAAAGCTATCAGTCCCAAAAGCATCATATAAACCAGGCACATCGTGAGGGCTGAAAAGGGTGATATCTTCATTCTTAATAAACCTCTCGTAAAACAGTTTACTGGTTTGAATCGAATAGTCAAGTTTCCTTACACGGTTGTCTTCGGTTCCTTTGTTGTTTTTGAGGACGATGATGTCCCTGATTTCTTTGTGCCAGATGGGGAAGTGGACTGTTGCGGATCCCCCACGAATCCCATTTTGCGTGCAACATCGTACAGTTGATTCAAATTTTTTAAGGAAAGGAACAACACCCGTGTGTGCAACTTCTCCACCTCTGATTTTGCTGTTGATGCCACGGATTCTGCCTGCGTTGATACCAATACCAGCCCTCTGTGCGACATAACGACCAATGGCCATATCAGAACTAAAAATACTATCCAAGGTGTCATCAGCATCAACCAAAACGCAAGACGCAAACTGCCGAAGAGCAGTTCTAACTCCTGCCAAGATTGGCGTTGGGACGTTGATTCGGTGTCGCGAAATTGCGTCGTAATATCGTTTAACATATGAAAGTCTTGTTTCTTTTGGATACTCGGCAAAGATGGTAGCAGATACCAACATATATGCATACTGCGGAGTCTCATATAGAGACCCAGTGCTACGGTCTTGCACCAAATATTTATCCACTACTTGGCGTAACCCAGCATACGTGAATAGATAATCTCTATTGTGGTCAATCCAAGAATTTAATTTGGTCCACTCTTCGTCAGAATATTTAGTTGCCAACTCTTTGTCGTAGATACCTTTTGTGATACCTTCGCAAAAATGTGCCCATAGACTAGGGATTCCATGTTTCCAATTACCACCAAAGACTTGCTTATATAAACCAAAGAGAAGCAAACGTGCAGCAACAAACTGATAATTTGGATTCTCTAAATCGATAAGGTCGCTAGCAGAGCGGACAAGAATCTCTTGAATCTCTGCAGTGGTAATACCATCATAAAATTGGATACCCGATTGAATCTCTACTTGCGACGGAGACACCCCTGCAAGACCCTCACAGGCCATCTCGACCATCGTATGAATCTTATCTAGGTTAATCGACTCTTCAGACTTGTTACGCTTTTTAACTTTGATGCCGTTACTCATATCTTCTTCCATTCGTTAAATTTAACTTTTGCTGCCAAGCCTTGGTAGGTGCTACATTCTACCATACTCTGGACATCTCGTCCACCTAGGACCATATCATTAATATCTTTTTCCTTAACATTCGATTGCCAAATGACAATCTTCTCACCTTGATTAATCGTTGCTTCATATCTCTGCACGATTTGTTTGTTTCTTGGCTCGTTGTCGTAGATAAACACACGGTCCTTATATATGTCTTTGTCGAGCGTAACATCTGCCCCACACATTGCAATAGCATTAGACAAGAAAAGAGAGTCAATTGGACCCTCTGTCACATAAATGGTGTTGTCAAATTGTATATGCTCTAGACCATATATTTTAGGATAGCGTTTATCTAATATGGTTGTGAGGTATCGAAGCTTAGAATTCTTGTCCAGTGACCTGCCTTGGTATCCATATAATTTCCCTGACTGGGATAGCAGCGGTAAAACAATTCTTGCTTCTTTAAAGTTATTTCCGTTATTTTCCCAAGCGTTGAAATCTTCTGTGTAATAGATTCTAGAGAAATGCGTCTCTGGTATTTGACGTTGTAGAAGATACGATTTAGCTGGGTGATTAATATTTAGGTCTGAGATTTTTTCAAGAGAATCTAAAACTGTACTTTGTTTCTCTTCTTTAATAAAGACTGGAGTTTTAAACTCAAATGTAGGATTAGGGACTCTACGACCTTTACCAGTCGTGCCCTCTTTGTATCTCTCCATGATGTATTGGTCATACAAACCCACACTAATGTCTTGCAAAAACTTTGCAAAACTTTTACTCACACCACAGTTATGACACTTGTAGACGTGACTGTCCTTATACAGAAAAAGGTATCCACGCGACTTATTCTTTCTCTTTTGAGAATCGCCGCAGTATGGACACCTGAAATTGTATAAACCTTTTTTCTTTTGTGAGAAGTTTGTAAGCTGAGGAGAGACCAAACTGATGTATTTGGAATCAATGAAACTCATCTATTAAGGTCAGAAGTCGTTCCCTGTATAGTAGCACCTGTTTGCTGAGATGTCAAGTTTCTCAGCAATGCCTGTCCTGGTGTGGATACTACAAAGGATATGACCGTCAGGGCACCTGCGATTGTCCACATCTTCTTCTCCATGACCCTAAGACGGTCATCGACCTTACGTATATCCCTTTCACAACCTTTCTTGATCTCATCTGATCTCCTGTTTACTTCTCTATGCACTGACTCTATTTTCTCAAACAGTACAGCATCAATTCTATCCTGCTTATCTAACTTTTCGTTATGAACAGCAAGAAGTTGACCCATCTTCACAGAGTTTTCCTGAAGAGAGTCAACTACTTTTTCCAATCTTTCTAAAATTGCCGAGTTAATATCAGACATTTATTCAGACGTTATACTGAGCGAACTGTAGAGCGTTAGCATACGTTGTAGGATTCATATTAAGGAGAGAGCAAAATTTAACTTTATTCTCGTCGTTAAGACCTTCGTATGTAGACACAATTCTCTGAGCATCGAATGCACTCATATTCTGACTAGTGCCGTCTTGGAATTTGACCTGAGCAAAGTGTGTCTCAGCATCTCTACCATAACTAGTTGCTTCACCTGCAACCTTCATCGCTTGTGCGAATACGTCCGTTGCGTTAGGACCGATGTTTTCTGAAATCATATCACCTTCCAATTCATAAGAGTTGTTTTGTTGTTTGCCAAGTTTTTTCTCTTGACTTGATGCCTTCTTCTGCTTATCTGCTGCTTTCTTTCTGAAGTCATCAAGACGTGCTTTGACAAGGGTATTCATTTCACCCTGCTTGTCTTGCATTTTCTTCTTGGCATCCTGGCGCTTCTTCTGGAGCTCCTGTCTACCCTTAAGAGTTTTTTGCTGTTTGATTTGCTTTTGTGCTTTTTCAGTGGCAGACTGTTCTGCTTCACTTAATTTCACACTAGTATTCTCTTCAGACATTTTTCCTTTCCTTTTAGTACGATTAGTTAAGATACGGTTTACAAGTTTCCGAGCACTCTTCTTGCGTCCATCAATCTTTTCGTCAGATTTCTTACGCTTAAAAAGGCTCTTCCTCTTCTTAGTATTAACGAAAACAAAAGCAGGTGGCAAAGCGAGGCCACTGCCATCTCCAGCCATCATTTCATTTAAATTAGTTTGAGACTCTTCAGACATTGGTCATCTATATCAGATTTATCTACGCCAAGCGGTAACCTATTTAGGTATTCCATAAATGCCTTTACTGTGCCCCAGTATTTACAATCTAATTTGTAAAACAAAAGTGGAGTAGCAGCATCATTAAAAGTATTATATAAAACAATAATATGGTTTAGAATCAAATGAGTTTTCAACTCTCCATGCATCTCGTAACGTCTGAGTAATCTTTTGATGTATTTGAATCTCTTCAAATCCTCTTCAAAATCATCATACGTTACGGATGTTGGATTGTTATAATTTTGTATTGCAAAAAATAACCAATTATCATCATTCAATTCATTAATTATCATATCACATTATCATGCAAATGTTAGGCTTGCACTATCAGATATTACTGTTAAAGCACCGCCAGAGTCAGAAACTCTGCAACGGAATTTAAATCCGTCAAGGTCTGCCTTAGCAGCAGCAGTGATAGTTAGAGTGTTAGTTCCACTGTCACTATAGACGCCTGCGTCTTCAATGTTTGTCCAACGTGCAGACTGAGTAGCGGTCTGGACCTGCCACTGGAATGCAAGTGTGCCAGCACCACCAGACGCTGCAACAACGAATGTGCCAGTGAATGGGTCTGCTGCGTCAGCAACATTTGAAGGTTGTGTATCAACAACGATTGCTGCAGGTGCCGAATCTGCTGCTACTGCGTCGTCTGCCTGGTCACCAGCATTTGCTGCTGTCTCAGAAATAGCAACTAAACATTCCTGACCTCTATAACGTAGAGTGCCATCCGATTGCTCGACAGTATAGTATGCCCACCAACCAGGAGATTTGAATCCTCTAGCACGGTTTACTTCTGTAGTTGCTTCGGCATTATCAATAAAAATTAATTGTCTACCTGCAGTATCCATTGCTTCCAAAGTGGTATACCACGATGGACGGTCACCTGCAGAGTCTGTCTTTCCCCATAGAGGCATGGTACAATTCTCCTAACGGTTGTTATATCTAAAGTATATTTATAAAAAAAGGGGCTTGTGCCCCTTTGATTATGCTTCTTCGCGAGCAGCAATTGCTTTCGTCACAACTTCTAGAAGTTGATCGTCCATGTCAGTCTTAGTTAACTTAACTGCTTTAGCAAGAATAGCAAGACAGATCTCAACAAGTTTCTCGCCCAGTTCTTCATTTTCTGGAATTTTAGCAACAGCATCAGAAATAATTTTGGATGCTAGTGGAAGTAGAAAGGATAGCATGATTTTTTATCATATAGATTATAATCTATTTATTCCATCAATACTTTTTCGCTTTCTTACTGCTACCACAAGAAGATTCTTCTTCTACTTTCTTTTCATTTTTTTTCTTAACATTACCTGGGTCTCGGTCATCAATCTCAGGCATGATTTCAATCTTTGCTTTTGCTTCTGCAGCGAGTTGCCACATTTCTTTCATTGACTTCTTGCCTTTTCTACCGCGAAGCATCGCGAAGTCATGAGCGGCAATCTTGCCATTCTTGTTAGCATCAATCTTATGCTGACCACCCTTGAGTCCCTCTACGTTGAGAGTCTTTGATTGTGCTTCTTCTAACTGATCTAATGCTTTACTTGACCAGTATACTTCTGCTTCTTCCTTACGATTTTGCTTAGAGGAATTGCAGTCAGCGTCACCGTGGACAGGGCAGCAAGTGCCAGCACCACTATGATTACATCCCTCTTTCTCTTCTAGTTGACCGTATGAGGTTGCACCCGTCATACCTAGTACTGCTCTCTCCATAATAAATTTGGAGAAATCATCATTAACCGTATCGTAAGGTTTCATTTATTCGACTTCCGTTTACTTTTATTTATAAATGTCTTAACTGTATCTTTTGCTGTGGTTGGATTTTCATCCTCATATCCTTTGTGCTCGGTAACATCTTTTACCCAAGCACGAAACATATCACCTTCTTCGGTGACAGCAATAACATAATTAATACCACGTCGATGAATCTTGCCCAGCTGACCGTCAACATTTTTTACCCAATCACCTTCAGAGAATACTTCACCGAGACGATAAGATTTTTGTTGAGATTGATCAAAGACTTCTTTGAATGATTTCATTCTAAACCCATACCATTTCTTACTTCTTGTAGTAATTGCATTTTTTCATTAACTGTTAATTTATCAGAGATACCCTTCTTAAAGGTCTCTGTATCAAGTTTCTCTGCTGCATCTCTCATCTTACTTGCGGACATACCAGGGGCACCATCTGCGTCTGGATCTCTTTCTCCAGCAGACACACATTCCGCTGACCTATATGTAAATTCCACACCATTATATTTATCTAATATTTCTTTATAACTAGGAATTCTATCCGACCCAGCAACCAGTGTCAAATCAGTATAAGTCCCCTGATATTCCTGCAATAGTTTGATGATAGTATTGATATCTTTATTGTAAATAATATGTGCTGCATGAGTAGGAAACATCTTCTTCATATACTCCACCTTCTTATCAGATGGAAGAGGGTCTTTTGGTTTCTTGTTAGTATGAGTAGGATAGATGAAGTAGTCATCTCCTTTAGCAATCTTAGCAACTGCCTCAATGAGTTTTTGATGTCCAATTGTTGGAGGATTAAATCTACCCCACGCTACTACTACTCTCATTTATCTCCTGCCACCCAGTCTTTGGATACGTTAAAGTTTGCAACACTGAATGACAATCTGTCTACTAACTTGATTGCATTCCTTTCCTCACTGATAGCAACAAATCCTTCTGGTGCTGTTATCTCATAACCGTTTTCTGTTTGTAGATAAGTGCCAATCTTCTCACCCCTCTCCAGTTTACGGACAAAGAATGTTTTAGCATTCTGCAACGTTGTATATAGTCCAACTGCCTTAATCATCTGCGCTTCATTTGCTTCGATAAAATCCAGACCCGCATATAGTTTTGCAAGTTTAGTTGCCTTTGCCTTAGGTGTCTTTACCTTGGCAACTGCTTTCTGCACTTCACCCTCAAAGTATTCCTTAAAGTTATTGACAAACTGCTTGGTATTGGTAACCTTGCGTCCCTGTCTAACATAGGTATTGAAATATATTTTTAATCTGGGACCAACAGTTAACTGGTCGTTTGCCTCAATCTGTGCAGCAACCTCATCAAGGAATCCACCAGTTACTCTAACTAAAGCTGCACTGGCAGTCTTCATCCTCATTAGTTTCACTTTCTCTGCATCTGTCAGTAGGACATCCTTACCTAACTCATCAATCTCAGCAGACAACACAAGGATATCGCGACTGCTTCTCAATTTCTTGACATCATATCCAAAGGTAGCAGATAAAGTTTCAATAGATGAACCTCTATAAGTGGTGTGAAATACTACACCAATCTTAGCATTCTTCGCTTTCTCATATAAGTCACTGTCCTCAGGAATGCAGTATGTAATTGTATTGGGTTTGAAAGTGATGCATCTTTTACCATCAATCGTTTCAAACTTCTTATCATCTGTAAATAACAAGTCACCCTGTGCTACACCATTGATACCAAGTTTAGGAAAATACTTCAGAGCATCTTTCAACTTGGCAACTAGTCCAGGAGCGTGACCATGATTCATATCAACGTCTTCTGGAGCAAAGTTAATCTTCGCATCTTTGTTGAAGACAGATTTTGTGCCAACAAAAAACTCACCTGTGCCAGGATACTTACCACAGAAAATAGCAGGAGCACCATCCCACTTGGTGGTTACCTTAAAATTCTTAGTAGGTTTACCAGAAAAAGAAGTGGCAAGCAAATCTAAAAACTTAAATGCATCCACTGCACCCTGCTTGCCATCAAACAAGATACTATCTTCTAAGTGTTCTAGGTGTGTATTCTTAGACATCAGTATATCTTTCCGAAAGGTCCGTATCCTTTGCCTTCCTTCTTAGAAAGGAATAACATGTCTGCTAAAAAATTATTTAAATCATCAGGACTCAAATGCATGATTTTATCCAACCATGTAATTTGCTGACACTTTGAATTCCCCACCCACGGTTGGACCTGTAACGTATACTCTAGTCTATCAGCCGCCTGCTCTGGAGTCAATCTGGTCGTTTTGTAAAGTGTCACACCCTTGCTATCAAGGAATTTTAATTTCTTCACATAGTCGTCTTTCTTAGAATCAAACTCTTCTGGAGAGAAAGGATAAGAAGTTTTATTTGTATCAAAATTCAATTTATAACTACTCATCAAATCAACAACTAAACTGACTGTTGCTTTACCTAATCTTGCCCCAGTGCGTGGTCTTTCGGTGCCTTCATATTTAAGTCCAGACCCACTTTTATCAGAGCTACTATTCGCCTTCACCTGAAAACTTACCTTATCATTAGCGCACCAGATAACTGTGTCCTGTGTAATAGGACCATCTTTTGCCTCATCAAAATATGAGTGTGCTCCAGAGAATGCATATTGTTTTTTAAATTCTGTGTCACTTCTATCAGAAATAAATTTCTCTGTTGTGTTAACTGCCACATAAATCATTTCCTGTCCTTTAGTAATCTTCTTTAAAGACACTCCTATGATTTCATGACTGTTGTATGCATTCCTCAGAATACTATTCAACTGCTCAAGATTTACCATGGCACTTGCACTACTCTTAGGTCCATCATATTTACATGATGCTTCAATCTGTCTCTTCCACTTATCTTTGTTTTTAATCAACCAAATATCAGCTGGATTCCAATTATCTTTTTTTGATATGCCATAATTTTTATTAATAAAATCGCTTATGTATTCCATAAAAGAATCACTGGAATCCGACCCTGGTATGGTATACGTTGTATTGTTAGCGTGATACTTCCCTCTATTAAATTCTGTAAATGATGGACTAGAAATCACTCGCAGGAATGCTCGATTAGATTGATAGAAAGTATCTAACCATGAGTCATCTGGTCCGTCTGGCATCTTCCCAATCAGAGTCCAAATATCTACCAACTCTTTCCAAGTCTCTTTATCTTCTTTAATATCGTCAGCACTATTAAAATTTTTATTTCTTTGTATTGCTTGACGCATTACCCATAAAACTCCCAACTCAGACATTGCTGTCATAGCAGCTGCGCTGACTTTCACTCCAGCAGCATTTACATTGAGTTTTGATGTCTGCACAAATTTAACTACTTGTGGAAGTTTACCTCCTTGGAAGTTATAGTTTTGTGCAAACTTAATTTCTACTTCCTGTCCATTTTTATAGTTGCCAATGTTGGGTTTATTTTTATATGCGTTAATAATTTTATTTACTGTGGCAGCCCCAGTTTTAATAACTATATTACTTAATCCACTTCTTCTAGCATTAAAATTTGGCATGGCAATAAATTCACCATTCATAAAACTATCATCGATTTTAAATTTCGTTAAATCAAGTTGCTCAACCCCAGCAGCTTTCATCACAGCAGATGCAGTTTCTTTATTCTTTTTCGTCTTAAAAGATTGGACGAATCTTAGTGGTGATAAACTTACCCAAGCCATATAAAAAACCTCCCGCAAAGTATTTAGGGAAGGTCTTTAAGATAGTCTTTTTCTGATTGATATGGATGTTTTTCTCCAGACCATATCTGGTATCCTTCTATTACTTCTGGCAATAACCACTGGTCAACACGATAGCAATATTGCCAATTAACTGGTTGAATACAATTCATTACCACCACTTGGAAAAAAGCTACCGTGTGAATCCAGAGTGTTTGCATCATTTTTTAGGGGTAAGTTTGTAGGCACCGAACAGTGTTCCAGCGATAAGAGCGATCATTAGAATTTCCATTAGTAAAGTTCCTCTTCTTTTTCTGAGTAGATTACTACATCACTGGTGGGATATGAAACACACATTAGAAGAAATCCTGCTTCCAATTGGTCATCATCTATAAACGATTGCTCTTCTTGGTCTACTGTACCACTTTCAATTTTACCAGCACAGGTACTACAAGCACCAGCACGACATGAATATGGCATATCTAAACCTGCCTCATCAGCAGCGTCTAGAATATATTGGTCTGGAGCACAATCAAAAGTAGATTCTGTACCGTCTGGTGCTTTAATAGTTACTTGCATCAGTATATTTTGTAGGTGCTAACTATATATTATCTATCATCAGAGGCACGATTTTCAGAGAAGTAAGGGTCAAAAGTTCCTTTAGGATATCTCTTCTCTAGTTTCTCTACGTTCCTTACGATAACGTCATCAAAAGATAT
>Ga0066863_10001198_pt1 | contig 12947 bp, 17 predicted proteins | sample ETN02SmetaG_2_FD_65495 | JGI IMG/M metagenome (GOLD analysis project Ga0066863, IMG submission 65495) | Marine microbial and viral communities from oxygen minimum zone, Eastern Pacific Ocean - ETNP2014F10-02SV253 | ecosystem: Environmental > Aquatic > Marine > Oceanic ...
TAGAAAGGGATTTAGGGAATTGTTGAGAGTTAAGGAATGTTTGGATAAATCTGATGCATGTAAATGTGAGTATCAGATAAAGCAGTTAAGTAGAAATGAGAAATTGGATTGGTTTAAGTAGTTTTCTAAGAGGTTAAAGTGGAATTTTCTTATTTTGATTCCACGCCCAATTTCTCAAGGAAATATCTCGTTTGCTTAGAGGGAGGTCTTTACTTACAGGCTTGCCCTTACCAACTTTTTTCATTCTATTGTTAAAAGCTATTGTCTTTTTTGCCCATCTAATTTCTTTTCTACTCCTTTGAGATTTTGGTGTGATCAGTAAGTGCAAATTTCTATTAACAGGCGCTCTAGTTAGACTTGCCTTTCTTGACCAAGAATTTTCAGCCCATTTTTTCATTTGAGAATAAGTCATATTAACAGATTTTTTGTAAGTCTTATATGTTTTATCAAGCTCCACTTTATCATCTCTTTTTTTCATATTTGTTTTAAGTGGATTTAGTATATAAATTTTAGGAGAGTTTAGCAATTGTTAGTATTACAAAACTCCACCAGCTGATAAATGAGATTATCATACTCATTGCTATTTTCTTTTTTCACAATCTACCTGTATGCGCCTAATTATACTCTAGTGCAAACCCCATTAATCAGCTTACAATCAAATTCTTCTGTAGGATCCAAACAAGCTCCAGCATTTGGACCAAGAATACTACAACCATTAGCACATCTTGTACATGCATCATAACATACTCCCGTCAAATCACAAACTAATCCCTTACTACAATCAGCACTTGTTTCACAAGCCAAACCAACACCAAATAATTCCTCAACAATAGAATCATTAACAGGTTCAATTAACCTACTATCAGAAATCTTATCAGATAAAAATAGGATGCCAAATAAAATTATTACTACTAATATTATAATTGCTAAAATAACACTCTTTTTCATAACTCTATACGGAATAATCACTATTTAAACCTAAACCTGCCATTAACTGAAATGCTAAATGTGCCTTAGAATTTTTACAACAATTAAAGAAATGTCTTAATTCTCCTTCGGTAAATCCCTTATTTAAGTTACCATACTTAGTTTCTGACTTTTTTCTATACTTTCTTTCCTTAACCTTAGAAATACACTTCATCAAGTTCTCTAATTTGTTTCTTGATAAATCTTGTAAAGAATCATTAAATTCATTGAGATTTTTTTCATTACTATCATTATCATCACTACAACCTACAACCGACTTACTACTAACTAAATTAATGAGCCTACCAAGATTTGAACTTGGGACCTCCTGCTTATAAGACAGGCGCTCTAACCAGGCTGAGCTATAGGCTCTCAATAGTTTTGAGAATATTCTTCCACTTTTAAATCTTTATATTTATATAAATAAAAGCCAATTATACTCAATAACATCAATTAAAATGTAATAATCCTTAAATAAGATTTTTCCATTAGAAAATTATGAAAAAAAGAAGTGTGCAACTAATTTTAACAATATTCATCACAATATTACTAATAACTGCAGTTTCAGCTAGCATTAAATCAAACAAAAAAACATACCATACAAAAGAATCAGTTTATGTGTTAAGCACTGTTGGGGTTAATGATAATTTATGTCGTTCACAAAATCCTCCAGAAAAAGTAAAAATACACATAGTAGAACATAAACAAAACTGGAATAATGGAGATCCCTTTGAAGATGTTAGAGGAGAACCTAATGAAATACCCAACTCAAAATTCTCAAATACAAAAATATGGAATAATCCTCAAACAGGAACCTATGATCTAATTGTTGATTGCAATGAAAATCAGGCCTATGATGAATCAAGTGAACCGATATATAATGAAGGATTTTCAATAATTCCAAAAAAAGGTCAAGGCTCAATGACTGCAGGACATAAAAACCCTCAAGATTTTGAATGGCAATATGATCCAGAAACTCCAATATTATCAAAAGAAATATTCCAAATAAAACTATTAGCAATAGATGAAGATATACAATTAGAAAATATTAGTTTAGAAATAAAATCTCCGCAAAAAACCACAAATATAGAAATTTATTTTGATTCAAATAACAATGGAATACTGGATACAAATGATAAATTAATAACAAAAAAAGAATCTGCAAAAAAATCAGAGATAATCTCCTTAGATCATAAAATAAGACAAGATATAGACGAAAATTTCTTATTTGTATTCAACAACAATGAAAATACACCTAACGGAAAATATAGCATAAAAATACTATCAATAACTGGAACTGGAACCCTATCTGAAAAAAATATAGGTTTCTTTGGTAACCCTTTAGAATCAAATACTATGAATGTTGTAGATAAAAAATCTTGTCTTGGAGAAACAATTCTAGAATTAACTCCAAACCCCATAACTTCAAATGAAGAAGTTATTGCAAAAATTACTGGATTAACAGGATGCGATGATAAAAAAATAAGATTAAAATCTAATGAATGTTTTGTAGCAACAGGAGATATTAAAGAATGCACTCTAAAATCAAACACTTGTGAAATAAAAATAGAGGGCATAGGTGGAAAATATTTTGCATGCATAGATAAAAATGATGATGATAATTATAATGGATTTGGAGAATCAACCTCAGTAGATCTAAAACTAAAAGAAATAAAAGAAGAACCGGAAAATAAAGAAATAGATACTACGAACAAAGAATCTTCAAAAATAACTGGAAATGTCATAGGAAATTTAGATATGAACAACCCCTTATTAATAATTCTAGAAATAACCTTACTATTAATCCTGATACTATTAATATTAATATTCTATAAAACATTAAAACCAAAAACAATAGAATCTATTCAAGATGAAAAAGAAGACGATTCTGACCTCTTCGAAGAAATAAAAGAAGAACCTAAAGAAAAGAAAGATAAAAAAGATACAAAAGAAGATTCTAAAAAGAAATAAATTTTCAATCTTAAATAAGCTTACATTCTTGTAAAGATTTTTAAAGCTCTCAATTCTGATTCAAATATGTTAATAGGACTTGTAGGAAAACCATCTTGTGGAAAATCTACCTTTTTTAAGGCAGCAACTATGGCAGATGTACTCATAGCCAGTTATCCATTTGCAACAATAAAACCAAATCATGGAGTTGGTCACGTAAAAATAGACTGTATAGATAAAGAATTTGATACTAATTGCAATCCTCAAAAAGGATATTGCATAAATCACAAAAGATTCATTCCAATAGAAATAATGGATGTAGCAGGACTAGTAGAAGGAGCTTCAGAAGGAAAAGGTCTTGGAAACCAATTCTTAGACAATTTAACTAGCGCAGATGCCTTCATCCACATAGTAGATGTTTCAGGAGAAACAGATGAGGAAGGGAAAGAAACTAAAAATTATGATCCGACTAAAGATGTTAAAATGTTGGAGAATGAATTGGATTTGTGGTATTTAGGAATATTAAAAAAAGTATGGGGGGCATTTGCAAGAACTGTTCAAAACACAAAATCAGATTTTGCAAAAGCAGTAGCTAAACAATTTTCAGGACTTAAGGTAACTGAAGATGATATCAAAGATGTTCTACGTTCAGGAGATTTCAATATCGAAAAACCAAATAACTGGACTGATCAAGAACTAAAAAAATTTGCACACAAACTTCGCCATTTAACAAAACCCATGATAATCGCAGCAAACAAAATAGACAAACCAAATTCTAAGGAAAACTTAGAAAAACTAAAAACCAACTATCCAGATATAACAATAATGCCTTGTAGCGCAGATTCTGAACTAGCATTAAGAGAAGCATCAAAAGCAAAACTTATTGAATACGTTCCAGGAGACAAAGATTTCAAGGAAACAGAAAAACTTAATGAAAAACAAAAAACAGCGCTAAACAATATCAAAGAAAATGTATTAAAACCTTACAAATCTACAGGGGTCCAAGAAATTCTAAATCATACTATCTTCAACCTACTAAAATACATAGCAATATTCCCTGCATCAGCAAATAGACTAGCAGATAGTAAAGGCAATATTTTACCAGACTGTTTCTTACTTCCAGAAAAATCTACAGCCCTGGATTTCGCATATCATTTACATACAGATTTTGGAAAAAACTTCATAAAAGCTATAGATGCGAGAACAAAACAGGCAGTAGGAAAAGATTATCAATTAAAAGATCGTGATGCTCTAGAAATCATGACTAGATAATATAATAATAAATATAATAATAGATATAAAAATTATTAAAGGTCATAGATCTAAGAATAAAATAGCAGAGGTGAAAAATGCCAATTAAATACGAACACGCGCCAGACATACAAACAAGAGTCGATGAACTCGCAAGATTTCTATTTCCACATGTTAAATTAGATTCAGTAGTTTGTCTAAGAAGTCATGGAAGTACATCTAGAGGGACAATTGCAAGATGTCACGCACTAGGAAAAGCCATGCAATTAGCATTAGGAAGAAAAGGATTCTATCTAATTGAAGTGATATCAAAAAGATTTGATAAAATGTCTGAAATAGACCAAACTAAAACCTTAATTCACGAACTTATGCACATCCCAAAATCATTTGGAGGAGGATTTAGACACCATGATTATGTTTGTGAAAAAAACATAGAAATAGAATATCAAAAATATATTAAAATAAAATACCCTGCAATTATTATTGAAGAAGAACCTAAAAGAACATGGTGGTAAATTTCTCATTTAAACTTAAAGATAAAATAATCACCTTAAAAGTCAAAAAATTAACAACAATAATGCAACAATCATCAGGACTAATGTTTAAAAAAAAATCACCCTCATTACTTTTTATTCAAAAAAGACCAATAAGACATTCTATCCACTCATTTTTTTGTAAACCCTTCATCGCAATTTGGTTATTAAATGATAAAATAATTGATATAAAATTGATAAATCCTAATCAGGCATCCATAAAACCAAAAGAGAAATTTAACAAACTCTTAGAAATTCCAAATAATACTAAAGAATTCAAAGAAATACTCAAATTCGTCGACGATACGGCAAACATTTAAATACTAATTGATCATATATAATCTAATAATAGTTATCAAAAGGAGGTTAAATGAATAAATGGGAAAAATTATTGCAAAAAATGTTGTAGATAGAAGATCAGGTTATCTTTATTATGTAGACGGGAAAGGAAATGTTTGTGAAGCTAAGATGGCAAGAGGCGGAAAAAAGAAAAAAGCCGCTAAGAAGAAACCTGCAACAAAGAAGAAACCTGCTGCTAAGAAAAAGCCAGCAAAAAAGAAGAAAAAATAATCCTTTCAGAGCTAAATAGGACTTACTAATCATTATTTTTTTATTATTTCAATTTTTTATATTTCTACAACCAAAACCGCTATAAATCTTCAAAATCTCAGATTTTGAACGAGTTAAAACATGAATAATGTTTTAAACCACAAATACCTAACCTTTTTATACTAAAATAATTACAGAAAATCATGTTAGACAAACTATCCTCAGCTTTCAAGAAAGGATTTGATAAAATATCTGGATCCATATTTCTAGATAAAAAAACCATAGAAACTATTGTCAAAGACTTGCAAAGAGCATTAATTCAGGCAGATGTAAATGTTCATTTAGTAAAAGAACTAGGAGATAAAATTAAAGCTGCTGCCTCTAATGAAAAAATCAAAGGTATTGAACGTAAAGAACATATCACAAAAATATTACATGATGAAATCTTAAATCTTCTAGGAAAAGAAAAACATGAGATAATAATCAAAAAAGGTGAACAAAAAAAGATTATGCTAGTTGGATTATATGGGGCAGGTAAAACAACTACAACAGGAAAATTAGCCTCATATTACTCCAAAAGGGGATTAAAAACTGCAATGATTAGCTTAGATGTTTATCGTCCAGCAGCTGCAAGTCAATTAGAACAATTGGGAAAACAAACAAAAATAGAAACATTCACAGATAAAACTGAAAAAGACCCTCTAAAAATATACAAAAAATTCGAAAAACAGTTAGAGGAATTTGATCTAATAATAATAGATACTGCAGGACGTCATAATCTAGATAAGGAACTTGTAGATGAAATCAAAACCTTAACCAATGAAATTAATCCTAATTACAAACTATTAACAATCCAAGCAGACATTGGTCAAACTGCCAAAAGCCAAGCAAGTGAATTTCAAGAAGCATGTGATATAAATGGAGTTATCATAACTAGAATGGATTCAACTGCAAAAGCAGGAGGGGCTCTAACTGCCTGCAATGAAACAAATGCACCGGTCTATTTCATAGGGACTGGAGAAAAAATGAACGAAATTGAAACATTCAACCCAAATTCTTTCATCTCTAGACTTTTAGGATTAGGAGACTTGGAAGGATTATTAGAAAAAGTACAATCTGCAGTAGATGAAAAATCTCAAGGGAAATTAAAAACAAAACTTGAAGATGGGAATTTGGATTTAAAAGATTTCCAAGAGCAATTAAAACAAATGTCTGGAATGGGAAGCTTTTCAAAAATAGCAGGCATGATTCCAGGTATGGGAAAAGCAAAAATCCCTGAGGAAATGATGGGGCTACAAGAAGAAAAAGTTAAAAAATGGCAACATGCAATAGACTCAATGACTCAAGAGGAAATAAAACATCCTGAAATCATGGAAAAGCAAACTGCCAGACTTAGCAGAATTGCAAAAGGCAGCGGAACAACAACCACAGAAATCAGACAATTATTAAAACAATACAGGATGCTAAACGATCTAGCCAGCGGTAGTGATATAGCAAACATGGACGCAACAGCCCCGATGTCACAAAAACAAATGCAAAAACTTGCCAAAAAATATGGTAAGAAAATGAAGTTCTAATGGCAGGAAAATTATTTCTATCTGGAGGAGGAGATGAAAAGCAAACATTTGAAGTAGATAAAGTATTCCTGGAGGGAGTAAATTCAATTTTATACATACCAATTGCATGGCAAAATGAAGACTACGTTTCCTGCAATGATTGGTTTACTAATGCTATAAAACAACACAAAGAAGTAAAAATAGAAATGTTAACAGATTTATCAAAAGATAATGATTTATCAAAATTCGATGCCATATATATTGGGGGAGGAAATACCTTCAAACTACTAAAAGAAATAAAAGATAATAATTTTGATAAAAAATTAATAGAATTCTTTAAGGAAGGGAAATCTATTTATGGAGGATCTGCTGGAGCAATAATCCAGGGAGCAGATATCAATACATCTCTCTTATGCAAAGATAAAGATGTTAACAAAGTAAATCTGCAAGATACTTCTGGCCTAAATTTAATAAAAGATCATGACATACAGGCCCACTATGAATCAGATCAAGCTGAAGAACATCAATCCTACATAAGAAAGACTAATCGCAAAGTTATAGCAATACCAGAAGAATCTGCATTAATCTTTGATGGGAAAGAATTTAAAGCCATTGGATTAAAACCAATTACAGTAATTAGTAAAGATTCATCGAAAGATTACCAAATAAATGAAACAATAAACATATAATGAAACAAATATAACAAGACAAAATCAATAAATGTTGTAACACTAAACTAAATTTCTATTCATCTTTAACAGTCCTCTGGACAATATAAAGATCCACAATCATTTGTACAAACTCCATCTACAGTGCATAAAGAAGAAATGCATTGCTCATAATTATCGCAAACACCATTCCCACAAGTTGCACAATATTTGGTTGTAACCTCATTTCTAATATAATTTCCACACTTATAATCCTCCTTAGGGTCACAATCTTTTGGACAATAATACTTGTTCTCAAAACAGCCAGCATTAGGCTCTCCAGTACTAGGGCAATCTATCCCCTCTATTGACTCACACACCTCATCTCCGCAAACAGGATCATCTCCAACAATATGAACCCCAGTATTATCAACATAATATCCATTTTCACCACATTTACCCTCATAAGCTATTTCAACCCCATAACACTTAGCAAAAGAAGGATTTGTATAAGTCTTACCATCACTCCCGCAAACATAGTTTATATCCTTTGTAAAAACACAATCATTTTCTACTTTCTTACATTCATCATACTCATACTTACACCCAAAATCCTCTGTTGTATCTATACAATCAGCTACCATAGCAAACTCCATTGTAACACACCTATTACCGCAAGTCGCACATCTTTCATCAATTACATATTTAATAACATCAATTTTATCAGAATCATTACCAACAACAACATTATCAATCTGATCATCAAACAAAAAAACTCCTACAATTACCAATATAACAATGACAATAAACAACCCCCATATAAAATCACCTTTCATAAACTAACAAACAACAACTTATTTAAATACATTTCCTAAGCAATTATATGAAACAAATACAACAAGGTGCAGAAGCAATTATCTATCAAGATAATAACAAAGCAATAAAAGAAAGAATTAGCAAAAGTTACAGACTTCCAATCCTAGATAAAAAACTAAGAAAATCAAGAACAAAGGCAGAGGCAAAAATCATTAACAAATTACAATCAATCATCCCAGTTCCAAAGATTCTAGAAACTGATAATCAACAAACCATTGAAATGGAATTTATAGATGGAAAGAAACTATCAGAACATTTAGAACAATTAGATTGGAAATCTATTTGCAAAAAACTAGCAGAAAATCTAACTAAACTTCACAACCAAGACCTAATCCACGGAGACCTTACAACTAGCAACATGATCTTTAAGGATGATTTAGTTTACCTAATAGACTTCGGCTTAGGATTCCATTCACATAAAATAGAAGATAAGGCCGTAGACTTGCATTTATTAAAGCAGGCCCTAGATGCTAAACATTTTTCAATCTTCCCAGAAGCATTCAATATTATTCTAAAAAACTACAAAGCTAACCAACATGATCTAATTATAAAAAGGATTGACACAATAGAAAAAAGAGGAAGATACAGACATTAATTAAATAAAAATAGCCCCGCCCGGATTCGAACCGGGGTCTCGAGCTCCAAAGGCTCGCATGCTTGACCACTGCACTACGGGGCTATAACTTACTAACAAAAGAATGAACATAAGCTTTAAAAACCTTATTCTAGATGAATATATATGGCAAAAACAGAACTAAAGAAGCCAACATGGCTAAAATACACAAAATCAGAAGTAGAGGCAATTATCCTTAAATTAGCCGGGAAAGGTCTAACTGCTGAGAAAATAGGGCTTACACTTAGAGATCAATATGGAATTCCAAACGTAAAATTATATGATCTAAAAATAAAAGAAGTCTTAGGAGATAAATTCGTTGAACCAACTACCATCAACTTAGAAAACAAACTACAAAAAATAATAGATCATTTTAAGAAAAACAAACAAGATAAAAAAACAGGAAGAGCTTTGATAATTACCAAAGCTAAACTGAAAAAAAGAACAGATTACCATAATTCTAAGAAATAATCTTTCTGTTACTCAAAAGTACAGAATAACCTTTAAAAAGCAAATTGATTTCTTAAAATAGAATTGAGGTGAAAAATGTTAACAGATATTAAACAATTTAGTGATAAATTTCTTAAACAAACTACAAATAAAAAAATACAAATTATCAGTCATTTTGACACAGATGGGATAACCTCTGCAGCAATATTAACCAAAACCTTAGAAAGACTAGAAAAACATTTCTCAACAAAAATTGTTAAGGCATTAAACCAAGAAGAAATTGATCAATTTCCTGATGATAAGATTATCCTAATCTTGGATCTTGGTTCTGGAAGCATCAATCAATTAGCTGAGACAAATAAAGAAATCTTCATTATTGATCATCATGAAATCTCAAACAAAACAATTCCATCAAACATCACAATATTTAACCCTCATTTAATTGCCGCAGAAAACTTTTGCACAGCAGAACTCTCCTATCTTTTCTCAAAATCAATTTCAGAAAATAATAAGGATTTGGCATATCTCTCCATTATTGGAATGATTGGAGACATAATGGAAAAAAACATCAACCCAATCAGAAATCAAATAATAAAAGATTCAAAAGTCATAGTAAAAAAAGGACTCTTAATTTATCCCTCTACCCGCCCATTAGATAAGGCTCTAGAATTTAGCTCAAGACCATTCATCCCAGGGGTAACTGGAAATTTATCTGGAACCTATGAATTGCTAAATGAAACGGGCATAGAAAGACTTGGGAAAAAATACAAGGCATTAATTGATTTAAATGAGAGGGAAATGAAAAGTCTAACCACTGCAGTAACACTCAGGTTATCCTCAAAAGAAGCTCAAGACCATATAGGAAATTTATACCTAATAAAATTATTTAGCAAAATAGAAGATGCTAGAGAGATATCTGCAATGATAAATGCATGTAGTAGAATGGACGAATCTCAAATAGCATTATTATTCTGTTTAGGAAATTCGGTTGCAAGAAAAAAGGCTGAAAGAGTTCATATTAAATATAGGCAACAAATAATCTCTGGACTAAAATATATCGAACAACAAAAAAATCTTGAAGGAAGAGAGTATGTAATCATAAATGCTAAAGATAATGTAAAGGACACAATTATTGGAACTCTTGCATCAATTCTATCATTTTCATCAACATATAAGGAAGGGACAGTTATCATAGCAATGGCATATAATGAAAATCAAATCAAAGTATCAAGCAGAATGGCTGGAAGAAATCATAACTCTCCAAGAAACCTAAAACAACTTATGGATTCTATAACTAAAAGTTTGGGCCAAGGAGATTCTGGAGGCCATCAATATGCTGCTGGCTGTACAATAAGCATAGACAAAGAACAAGAATTCATAGATCTAATAAAGAAAAAATTAGAATTTGAACTAGTCAAAGTATAACCTACTTCAAACCAATAAATTCCAATTCTAAATGATTAAAACATACATCGGAAGTTTTAAAAACCAAAAATAACCTAATTCTTTATGGTAAAATCAAAATATAGATTCATAAAAACACGTTGTCAAGGGTGCAAGAATGAACAAACAATCTTTGAAGGAGCAACTACAAAGGTACAATGTTTAGTTTGTGACGCAATCCTAGCTGAGCCTAAGGGTGGAAAAGCCGAAATAAGGGCACGAGTTGTTGAAGTTCTTAACTAATAACAAACTTTATAATACCTCATCAATCAATATTTCTATGGTAATAAACAATGAATTAGAACAAAATCAAATTGTACTATGTACTGTAGACAAAATCCTAGGTACAACTGTATTCGTCAAAATAGAAGGCGGTGGAGAAGGAACCCTTACAACCTCTGAAATTTCTCCGGGACGTATTAGAAATCTAAGAGACTACGTAGTTCCTGGAAAAAAAATTGTATGTAAAATTCTAAGTATAAAGGGTGATAAAATCTATTTATCATTAAGAAGAGTAAAACAAAACGAAAAAAAAGAACTTTTAGATAAAATATCAAAAGAAAAATCACTTAAAGCCATCTTAAAAACAGTTCTTAAAGATAAAGCAAAAGAAACAATAGAGAAAATAGAAACAGATCTTACAATAACTGAATTTTTTGAGAATGTTAAAGAAGATCCAAAAATACTTGAAAAATTCATATCTAAATCAGATTCAGAAAAAATTATAAAAATCTTAGAAACTAAAAAAGATAAACCAAAAGAAATCAAATACATATTAGAATTATCTAGTAACGCTTCAGATGGAATCAATATAGTAAAAGAAATTTTGCAAAATGCTACAAAAGAATCTAAATGCGAAATATCTTATTTAGCAGCAGGAAAATATAGAATTTCATTAACGGGGAAAAATTTTAAAGAAATTAAAACCGAAATAAATAAAGTTCTAGAAACAATTGAAAAATCTGCAAAAAAACAAAATGCTGAATATGTCTTACAAAAAAATTAGGACAAAGTCTTCTGATTAATTTCATTCTTAACTATCACCATATCCTTCTCCCATTCACTAGATAAACTTCTATTATATATCATGGCAGCAGGATGAAACAAAGGAATCAATTTTATTTTCAACCCATCAATATCGATAATTTGAACCTTGCCATGAACCGAAGTAATGCCAGGCATACTTTTCATCTTATCAACATCTCCTAATGCCATTAAAAACTTTGTAGCATAATTTCCTAAACTACAAACTATTTTAGGATTAATATCTCTAATTTGTTTTAACAACCAAGGGGTATGAGCCCTAATCTCATCAGGCAAAGGATCCCTATTTTCTGGAGGCCTACATTTTAAAATATTAGCAATATAAACATCATCCATACTCAATTTAACATTTTCCAAAAGTTTATCCAAATTCTTACCTGCAGCACCTACAAAAGGCTCTCCAATTTCATCTTCCTTTCTCCCAGGAGCCTCTCCTATAAACATTATATCTGCATTCAGATTCCCCTTTCCAACAACCACATTAATACAATTCTTACATATTTCAGTATCCTTAGCTAATTGAATTGGATCTTCTTCCATAATTAACCATTAAAACAATCATATATAAATTATTATCCTAAAACCTTCACCAAACTCATAAAATCCCCGCTCCTAAATGTCAGGTTACTGGTAGTAATTTGAACTAATGCCAACAACCACATAAATAAAACCCAATTTACAGCCAACACCCATACAAGATCATATTCCTTTCTAACCCTTATTTTATAGAACATATAGATATTCACAAAAACCAAATAAATACTAATCAAAAACAAAAACCTCAAATCGCTTAATACTCCTGCAATATGAACTTCCGCCTTTTGGAACTTTCCTAATTTCCCATAAGCTTCAGTATCAAATTTAGTAACTCCCAATTTCTTAACATTAGGGTTATAAAAATTATGAATAGTAGTTAGCAAATTAATCTTATAACTATTATCCACATCATATCTATCCAAAACAGATTGATGTCCTTTCTCATGAAAATAAGTACTAATCTGAACCAAATAAGGCAATATAAAAAATATAGTTATAAATAAAAACGAAGCAACATAAAATACCTTATACC
>Ga0066863_10001214_pt1 | contig 12847 bp, 16 predicted proteins | sample ETN02SmetaG_2_FD_65495 | JGI IMG/M metagenome (GOLD analysis project Ga0066863, IMG submission 65495) | Marine microbial and viral communities from oxygen minimum zone, Eastern Pacific Ocean - ETNP2014F10-02SV253 | ecosystem: Environmental > Aquatic > Marine > Oceanic ...
ACATAGATCCCCCTCGTCTCCACCATCATTCCTTTTTATCTTCATAAATTTTTTCAGACATTTTGAACATGAAGGATTCTTCATTAGTCTACTCCACTGAATCAGGAGCAATCTGCCCTGCATGTGAAAAACCCCATGACGGATGCACCTGCAACCCATCTGCACATTCGAATGATGGACCTAAGACCGTCAGACTCTCCACTTCAAACAAAGGCAGGAAAGGGAAGACCGTCACGATTATCAAGGGGGTGAGGCTGAACCCAAGTGAACTCAAGGCTTATGCAGGTAGGCTTAAGAAGAAAACTGGAACTGGAGGATCCGTAAAGGATGGTGTCATTGAGATTCAGGGGGATTACAGGGAAAAGGTTGGTGAGATCCTTAGAAAAGATGGTTGGGAAGTGAAATAGATCTCAATGCTTATTGAAGTAGAAACAAGGAAAAGCATAGAGTCCTCAAACAGGGGAAGAGATTTTCATACGTGCTGTTGCCTTCCGCAATCTAAGCAATGAAGAGACACGAAGGATTGTTTAGTATTATTGGTGTGAGAAATAGGATTTTACATGTAATATTTCACTGTCTTAATTTTACAAATATTATTTATGGATGGATTTAAACCAAACAAAAATACTGATCATGAAAGAACCCGTACCAATCCTTGAGAAAAGAAGAATTCAAGCTGAAGTTTTGGGCCCATTATTTGAGGAAATGGTGGAGAATATTGGTCATCATCAAGCATCCTCGATACTCGAAACGGCTATCCGTAAGGCAGCCATAAAAGAAGGCAGCCATTTTCGGCAACAATCTGATCCTTCTTTGTCCACGATTGATAATTTTGTGGCCTTGATGGAATTATGGAAGGCAGGCGGGGCCCTGGAAATGGAAGTGCTCCAACAACGTGAAACACGATTCGATTTTAATGTAAACCGATGCCGATATGCTGAAATGTATAGGGAAATGGGTTTGGAAGGAATTGGGCACCTACTTTCATGCAACCGTGATGGTACCTTCTGTGAAGGCTTTGATCCTAATTTGAAGCTCGTCCGAGATCAGACTTTGATGGAAGGAGCAAGTTGCTGTACCTTTCGATATACTTTAGAAAAAACACAAGATGAGGATTAGAAAAATTAAATCAATCTTATAATGAATGGTTGATCAAGCCATCACCCATATTCCTATTACTCAACTTGCTGATTGATTCCCGAATGGTGCTGAAGCTATAGGAACCTTAATTTGGTTAAAAAATCTCAATAATTTATGACCATGACAAAAAGATTGAATGAAACCCAATTACAGGAATCCATCAACCATGTCTGGGATGATCAGATAATACCATCTTTGATCGAATACATTAAAATTCCAAATAAATCCCCATCATTTGAACCAGACTGGGAAAATCTTGGTCATATGGAACGTGCACTCCATCTTGCCCTGGAGTGGACAAAGAGGAATATGCCTGAGAATGCTAATGTTCATGTAAAAAGATCTGAAGGACGGACTCCTTTATTGTTGATCGATATCCAAGGGGAAAAAAAGGGAAATGTCCTCATGTATGGCCATCTGGACAAACAACCTGAAATGGAAGGGTGGAATGATGATTTAGGTCCCTGGAAACCAGTTATTAAAGACGAGAAACTTTATGGCAGAGGAGGTGCTGATGATGGATATGCCCTTTTTGCATCTCTAACGATAGTCAATACACTCCTTAAACAGGAAATTCCACTACCACGTATTTTGATCCTTATTGAATTTTCTGAAGAAAGTGGTTCTCCTGACCTGCCTTATTACATGGATTCATGCCAAGATCTCATTGGCTCACCTGATTTCATTGTATGTTTGGATTCTGGAACAGGAGACTATAATCGGTTGTGGACGACAACGTCATTAAGAGGATTAATTGGAGGAACTTTAAGAGTCGATGTCCTTAAAGAGGGAATTCATTCAGGATCATCAAGCGGGCATGTACCTTCGTCATTTAGAATTGCAAGACAGCTTTTATCACGATTGGAGGACGAGGTCACAGGAGAAATTCTCATGGATGAACTTAAAACTCAAATTCCAGACTATCGGGTTGAAGAAACCGAAAAATTGATTGCCATCCTTGGTAGAGGTGTTGTTGAGGAATTTCCATGGATAGACGGAATGGAGCCTTCGACACAAGAACTGCTTGAAGGGGTACTCAGAAGAACCTGGAAACCGGCACTTTCGATTGTAGGGGCTGAAGGACTTCCTCCTGCATCTAATGCGGGTAATGTATTGCGTCCTTTCACTTCATTGAAATTTTCAATAAGAATACCACCCATGGTGAACCCCATCGATGCCCAAAAAGCTATCGAAAGGGTTCTGACAAAAGATGAACCTTACGGTTCAAAAATTACGGTTGAATTTGGAGAGTCTGCGGCTGGTTGGAATGCTCCAAAAACAGACACCTGGTTGAGTGAATCGATGAACAAGGCCTCGGAAACGTATTTCAATAACCCTGCATGTTCCATCGCTGAGGGCGGAACAATCCCTTTTATGGCGATGCTTGGAAATAAATTCCCGAATGCTCAGTTCATGATTACCGGCGTCCTGGGTCCAGAATCCAACGCTCACGGGCCAAATGAATTTTTACATCTACCCTATGGGAAAAAACTCACGGCATGTGTAGCTTCGATCATGAATGATTTTCCTGAATAACTGAGCCGGTTTTGTGACCGGCTGGAGTATTAGGAAGCAAAAAAATCATTCCAGATTCCGTTTCAGAAATTCCCCTTGTACTTGTAATGCTTCTGGACCGCTCTCCACTTGTTTTCCAGGGAAGGCATGTAATTTTATCCCCTGAAGCTATCGATCAAACATCCCAAACGGTCCTTCCCTTTCAGAATGATTCTCGAATTTTTTGTATTGAACCAATTCAACCTGATGCCTGTTTCCTCAAACTAAAGTTTACCCATACGCAAAGTTCTATTCCCTTCAGGCTTTGAAAAGAGAGAACACAACTCATCAAGGATTATAAAGCTGATCGGTTTTGGCAGACATGATGAAGTCATTCTCATGCAATCCACGGAATTTATGGGTCCACCAGCTAACCCGAACCTTGCCCCACTCTAACAAAATCGCAGGATGATGCCCTTCACGTTCAGAGAGATCTGCAACCAGATTGGTGAATTTCAGGGCTTCAGCGTAATTCTTGAAAGTGTAACCTCGCACGAGTTGGGGAATCCCTTCAGATTCCAGCAATTCCCAGTTTGGATATTCGTGGAGAAAATCCTCGATTTGGGTTTGAGTTGCCCTCGGGGCATCTGCACGGCAAGCAGTGCAGACTTGGGTTTCATAGTTCACCATGGAGATTCCTGATCAAGGGTTGTTAATTCAACAGCATCAAAAGTGCTAGGAGCTTTTGAGAAGATGCAGATCATTAATGAACACGAATCGGCCTCTCAAGTTTTCCTAAGAAATGGTGGTTCCCAAAAACATGTGCCAGGCCAGTCAACTTGGAAATAGCGAAACTTAAACTTTGTTAATCGTTAACTTGAGTCAGATATTCTGGTCATTCCCCGCGCTTGAGGGGCAGGCTGAGGCAAGTGGGGCCGCCTTCCCCCTTTTCCGAGATTTCATTGCCCTTGTAGGTGTGGACCTGGCAGCCGTTTTCTTCAAGCAGACTCTTGGTTTTGAGCAATCCCTCCAGCATCAGGCATTTGCGGGGAGCAAGGGTCAAGACGTTGCAGCCCATACGAGGATATTCATCATCCGGAACGTCGATGATTTGAATTCCAGAATCGACCAGCTTTTGACGGAAGGGAACAGCCATCAACGGGGAATAGGCCAGCACAAGATCCTTGTCCAGTGGGCTGAGGATCGACATCAGGTGAAAAACTCCTTTCGGCCCCTGCTGGTGAGGCAGCACGCATACTTGAACGGAAAATTCTGGTCCCAGCAGATCAAGAAACTGGCGGATGCCTTCCTCATTGGTACGGTATCCGAGCCCCACGGCACAAGTGGTGTTGTCGAGCCAGATCAGGTCGCCTCCCTCCATCTTCCCGGGAGGTTCGATCCTTCCCAAAATCGTGAATCCTTGGGATTCCAGAAAATCGGCAGAGACCGGGGGTTCTCCCGTTCTTTCAGCTTTTCCCATTGAAGCCAGCACCAGGCCCCTTGGAGTGTTGATCATCGAATCACGAACATAGATCGAATCCAGGAAAAGTTTTTCGGACCCGGGAATCATCAGAATTTCGATCTCTTCACCACTGAGAATTTTACGCAAACTCTGGTGTTCCTCCATGGACTCTTCAAAATCAGGCTTTCCATAGTAATGCAGCCTTTCCCACTGTTCATCAATCGTCTGCTGTTGACGGAAGGCTTCTTCCGGAGCACGCAGAGCCATTCGACGGATTTGTGAATATTCATTGAACGTGGGACGGTCTGGATTCATCGTTTCCTGAAGTTTTAGGTTTTTGGAAAAAACGGACAGAACGGAGCATACTCCAGAGTGCTTTGAATTGCCAATCTGCCGTGCTTCCATTAGGCTGGCTGGATTCAAAACGTGGTTCAAGCACTTCCCGGATGACGACTCTCGAATACAAGAACCTTCAGGATCTTCCAACCAAGGCGATGGCGGATTTCATCCTCCCTTGGAGCATGCCTGGATCAGAGATGAAGATCCGTCATTTCCGTTATGGAATCCCGGGTTCCAGCCCAAGGATCTACCTGCAGGCCTCGATCCACGCCGATGAAATCCCTGGGATGCTGGTCCTCCATCACCTGATGCGGCTGCTGGACACTGCCGATCGTGCACGTCACATCCGAGGGGAACTGATCATCGTTCCTGCCGCCAACCCTCTGGGACTTTCTCAGTGGGCTTTCGGACAGCAACAGGGACGTTTTGAGTCAAAAAACGGCATCAATTTCAACCGTGATTATCCCGACCTCAACGAAGTTCTTGTTGAAGAAATGAAAAATCAGTTGAACGATGAAGCTGCAGAAAACCGTGAGATGATCCGCCAGTCGGCATTGAACGAACTTGGAAAAATTCAGCCCCGAACACCGGTGGAAGCAATGAAGCATCATCTGCTTTCCGAAGGATTGCAGTCCGATTATGTCCTCGATCTGCATTGTGATGACACTGCCCTGCTGCACCTCTACACCACACCTGCCAGCTGGCCTGAATTTTCCGACCTGGCTTCCCAACTCCGGACAGAACTGGTGTTGCTCGAGAGCATTTCCGGAGGAAACCCTTTTGATGAAGCCTGTTCCAGGCCCTGGAGCGACCTGGTCAAGAGTTATCCGAAACATCCGATCCTCCAGGGCTGTCATGCCACCACCATCGAATTGCGCGGAATACATGACGTCGACCAGGAACTGGCTTCTGCGGACGCAGCCAACCTTTTCCGATTCCTTCAGCGCCGCAAGGCGGTTTTGGGAAACCCTGGACCGCTTCCAGAACTGCTCCGAACTGCACGACCGCTCAAGGGTCTGGAGCAGATCCGCTCTCCCCAGGCAGGCATCGCCGTTTTCCGGAAAAAGCCTGGCGAAGAGGTAAAAGCTGGTGAAACCGTGGCAGAGTTGATCGACCCCCATGCTGAAGACCCCCGAAACGGAATGATCTCCATCGTTTGTGAACACGGTGGATTATTTTTCGCAAGAAATTCAAACCACCTGGTTGGTGCCGGAGACATCCTAGCCCGGGTCTGTGGTGACCAACCAATCAGCGGCCGCAGTGGCCCGATGCTTTCTCCCTGAATTGCTTTCCCCTTTTTGAACCATGCTGCTTGAAGACCAGATTCCAAGAATCCAAAAACTGATTTCCGAAAAACTGGGCGGACTGCCGAAAAACGCCCTCAAGAATGACATGGTGATGCGCACCACTTTCATGCGTCTGCACCGCATGCTGCCACGGTTCATCCGCATTGCAGTCGGAGAGGCGACCTTTGTCGAATTCTGCATGGCCAATCGTGACCGGCTTTTGAGTTTCAAGGGAGCAGTTCAGGAACGGATGCAGGAAACCGATCCGGAATCCCAAACCCAGGACAAGACTCAGACAGATCTTGAAATGGAAGAACAGATGAAAGAATTGCAGGAACTGTCTCTCAAGGTCTACCTGCCGACCTACCCCCCAAAACCTCTGGTACTGGAACGAAGCAGAGGTGCGGCCATCTGGGATCTTCAGGGCAAGGACTATATCGATTTCGGTGCGGGCATTGCGGTCAGCAGTCTCGGACACCAGGATCCGGAATTACTTCTTGCGATCTCGGAACAGGCTTCCAAGCTCTGGCACACGAGCAACCTCTTCCTGACCGAACCCCCGGTGAGGCTCGCCGCAGAGCTTGTGGAAGCCTCCTTCGCAGACCGGGTCTTTTTCTGCAATTCCGGTGCAGAAGCGAACGAAGCAGCCATCAAGCTGGTTCGCAAATATGCCTACCTTCACCATCCCGAAGACAAACGGGAAATCCTCAGTTTCGACGGATCTTTTCATGGAAGGACCCTGGCCACGGTGACTGCCACCTCCCAGCCTAAATATCAGGAAGGCTTCGGCCCCCTCCCAGGAGGGTTCGACTATGCACCTTACAATGATTTCGAAGCGGCGGAAAAGGCCATTGGACCCCAGACCTGTGCAGTGCTTGTCGAGCCGTTACAGGGAGAAGGCGGAGTGAATCCTGCCCGGCCCGGTTTTCTCAAACACCTGCGAGAACTATGTGACCGCCACCAGGCATTGTTGATCTATGATGAAATCCAATGCGGGATGGGACGAACCGGGAAACTTTTCGGCTACGAGTGGGAAGAAGGAGTCCATCCTGATGTGCTGACCATGGCCAAAGCCTTGGGCTGTGGATTGCCGATCGGGGCGATGCTCTGTACGGAAAAAGTTGCAGAGTCCTTCAAACCCGGAGATCACGGCACGACTTTCGGAGGCAACCCAATCGTCGCAACAGTCGCCCGCGCCGCGTTGAAGAAGATCAACACTCCTCAGATGATGGCCCATGTCATCAAGCAGGGAGAAGCCATCCGTGGTCGGTTGCATTCCCTCAACGATGAACTCGACCTTTTCGGGGAAATCCGGGGCAAGGGCCTGATGCTCGGCGGGGTGCTTCACAAAGACTGGAAGGGTCGCGCCGGAGAAATCGTTTCGACTGCCTTGAAATATGGAGTACTGGTGCTCGTAGCAGGGCCAGATGTGGTGCGATTCGTACCACCTCTGACGATCAGTGGAGACGAAGTCCAGAGTGGATTGGAACGACTGACCTCAGCCTTGAAGGAACTTGCCTGAATCTATAAATACCTTAAATTCAGAAATCATCCACTTCGAAGCAGGAGCAGGTGCAACTGCCCTGATTCTTTACCAGTCAGAAGCAATATTTCCAGAGCTTATTGAATGGGAAAGGGATGGGCTTTTTCTGGAAAGTGCCTGAAGGTATCTTGGCCCCGGAGCAGGACTGGGCTCCAATGAGCCTGATGGGAATTCAGCTCGCTTTGCCGGATTTCGGGTTTCACGAAACGGACGGTTAAGCCGCATCGACGGCGAGTCGAACGGTTGGGCGAACTCGAATGGACCAGCAGACCTTCATGAACCGATACTTGCCCGGCTTTTAAACAGAGGTCTTGGGCATCCTCTTCTCTGATTTGGTCCTGAGGGATTTCCTGATTGATGCTGAGCAGGTTGCCTTCTGCTTCGGATTCTGAATGAGGGGAAAGGCCCATTTTGTGGGACCCAGGAATGACACGCATGCAACCATTTTCAAGGTCACTATCATCCACAGCAATCCAGGCCGTGTGGGCCTCGGGAGGTTTCAGCCCCCAATACGTCACATCCTGATGCCAGGCCACGAAGTGTTCGGTCGATTCCACCGGGTACTTACAGAAAAAATGGCTCCCTAGAAGCATCAAATCCTCTCCCATCAACGTCTGCATCAAATCCAGCAGTTTGGAATTGGTGGCCATTTCCCAGACAAATTGTTCCTGAAAATGACTGTTGATCAATCCAACCTGGCAAGTCTCCCTTCCGACTCGGGCTTCCAATTTGTCGAAATGCTTTTGGCATTCATTGATTTCATCTTTGGAAAAGATGTCGATTCCGTTCAGAAATCCCTGCTCCCAGTATGTGTCTTCTGTAGTTTGATGCATCGAAAAGGAAGTTCCTAAAGAATGGCGGTTGATTGACAATGATAGTAAAGGTATCGTTTACCAGGGATCAACCTAAAAAAAGAGAGCGAATCCTCAGTTCAAGATGAAGAAAAATTGTTTCACCACCCAAGATCTGCTCAACCTGCCTCAAAGCTGGCCCCTTCCCAGGGAAAAGAAAGCAATCGACATCATTGCGGCCGGAGGCATCGTCAAGGATGCTCATCTACCAGCCTATCGTAAGGCAGGTTTCCCAGTTTCCGGAATTTATGATTCCAATCCGGAACAGGCCCGGGAACTTGCCGAGGAGTTCGACATACCCAGGGTTTATGAATCCCTCGAAGAGGCAGTTTCCCAGGGAAATGTGATCGACCTGGCAACTCCTCCGGAAGCCCACCTTGAGGTACTCGAGCAGATTCCTCAAGGCTCAGCCGTTCTGATTCAGAAACCGATGGGACGCAATCTCGAGGAAGCCCGGCGAATCCGAAAACTCTGCCGGGAAAAGCAACTCAATGCGGCCATCAACTTCCAGCTGCGTTTCAGCCCGATGATGCTCCCGATCCGAGAGGCATTGGCCCAAGGAATGTTTGGAGAACTGAATGAAGTGGAAGTCAGACTCGCCTGCCAGACCCCCTGGGAACTATGGCCTTTTCTGGAAAAGATGGAGGATGTCGAAGTGCTCGTCCATTCGGTCCATTACCTGGACTGGATACGCTCACTGATCGGAGAACCCTCAGGAGCCTACTGCCATGCCGTGCCCCATCCGAAGTTTCCAAATCTCCAGGATGCACGCAATTCGATCATCCTTGCCTACGACCGTCCGGTTCGCTGTTGCCTTTCCCTTAACCATACCTACTCCAAAGGCCCCCGGCATCAGCAGGCAACCATCCGCATCGAGGGAGATCGAGGGGCAGCACAAGTTTCATTAGGACTGCTGCTGAATTATCCGGAAGGAGAACCAGAAACCCTGGAACTCGTCAGTGAAGGTCTGGAATGGACCGATGTTCCTTTGTCCGGACGATGGTTTCCAGATGCCTTCATCGGCGTCATGTCCAACCTGCAGCGTTTCTGTGATGGAGACGATGCGGAGCTCATCACCTCAGTAGAAGACGCATTCGGAACCATGTCCCTGGTAGATGCCTGCATCAGTTCCAGCCATTCCGGTGCCATTCCTGTCCAACGTGATGACTGAAACCTCTCCAGAAACACCAGCTCCGAACTCGGAAAACGGCGAGGATTCTGAAATCTACCTTGTCCCATCACCGACGATGGATTTCGAACATCCTGCGGTACGGGCTTTTCTGGAAACCCTTGAACTCGGATCCGATCCGCGGAAAAATGCAGTCCAGCTCTATTACGCGGTCCGTGACTGCATCCGCTACGATCCCTACACCATCAACCTTTCCGTGGAAGGACTGAAGGCTTCCACAACGTTAACCGCAGGCCGGGCCTGGTGTATCTCCAAAGCGATTCTGCTCTCTGCCCTCTGCCGTTCCGTCGGCATTCCTGCCCGGCTTGGATTTGCCGACGTTCGAAACCACCTTTCCACCGAAAGGATGCGTCAGTTGATGAAGACGGATGTCTTCCTCTGGCACGGCTATTCGAGCATCCTGCTTGAAGGCCAGTGGATCAAGGCCACCCCTGCTTTCAACATCGAACTCTGTCAACGGTTTGGATTGAAAAGCCTTGAATTCGACGGATCCGGAGATTCCCTCTATCATTCCTTCGACCTCAATGGCAAACGTCATATGGAATACCTCGCTATGCGTGGTGAATATGAGGACGTACCCATCGCAGAAATCGATGAAAGCTTCCGACTGGAATACAATATGACTTCCTCCTGGAATCTTGCGGATTTCGACCAGGAAGTGAAAAACGAAACCCGTCTGGACTGAAGCAACTAAAAGTTCCTGCAGCTTCCCACATCCTTAATCTTATTAGTTCCTTTTCCGGTTCCCCTTTTTCGCATAATGGCATGGAAATTGAAACAAGGATTTTAAACCTGTTTCATGGAGGAAACAATGCCAATTCACCAGGAAGGTGTAAGGGATTCAAATAGAATTCCAGATATGAACCTAATGCCTCAGGAAGACCTGCAGGCCTATCTTAATGCGATTGAGCCGTTTGGCGGAGAGATGCTCCGAAGGAAATCCAGAAGGCTTTCGCAGATCCAAATCAACTCCCGAAAAAGTCCCGAATACCCGAACTTGAGTGATCAGGGACTCCGTCAGCATCTGATTGAGACGGAATGGGATGATGAACTGCCTTTGAGTGCCTGAAATGAAAACAGGAGGATGAAGGTGATGGATCAGGAAAAAAAAGAAGAACTCAGATCCCTTGGTATGGACCGGTTGCAAAAGCTCCTCGGAGAATCCGAAAGACTTCGGAAGTTGACTGGAGAGCCAGGGGATACTGTTTCCAGCGGCCAAATGCGTGAGTGGGTCAGAATTCTCAGAGAGACCAGCCAGATCCTGGAGCAGGAACTGGAACGCCGAAGTGGTGACGAGCTGGAAACGAAATAAAGACAAACTGCCTAGGCAGTAAGAAAGGACGTGGAGCATGAAGTTCCACGACCCCAAGGCCTTTTTTTAAGGCCGATTTTGATATTGGAAATCAAATTTTGGAGGACCCATGGATCGGAGCCGAAGAGTGGTTGAATTGTTGAGTCAATTGGAAATGCTCGAACACGAGATTGCCATGACTGAAATTCAATTGGATGAAATCAATACCATGTCCCAATACGTTCGGGATTTTATCGAACCCTGGGATGTGAGAAATCCTGTACCCGTCTTTCTGAAAGAGGCAGCATGAGTAAAGAAGAAAACAAAACAGATGGTGATATCAATATCCATGGCCTTGCAGACCATCAAGCATTGCGTAAAATGGGGACCGAACGCCTGAAGGAACTGCTCGACCAGACGTATGAAATGCGAAAAGACCGCTTGACGTCACAACAATCGGTCAACTCCTCCTCAAATAATTACATCGATGAATGGATCAACGTGGTTGAAGAAGAACTTGAACGACGTGAAAACGGTACCATCTGAATCGGTCCGTACCCTCTTCACTGCTTCTTTCTTGGAAGCTGCGGATCTGAGACAGATCAATTCCTTTTTTGGGTCGTCTGATCCATTGATGACCCGGAACCAAATATTTCAACTTCATTCAATTTATTCCTGAGGGCTCTCCACTTCTCCCTGAAGTTACAGAATCCTTCCTGATCCTCAGGATATTCCTCAAGCAATCCTATTATTCCTGAAAAAAAAGAATGCTTCCGCCATGAGCGGGAGGCAGAAGCGCTGGTCCTGTTTGTGCATTTTCAGTGGTTTTTGAAGATCACTGTTTGACAAACCGGTTCTCAGCCCAACCTCTTCAAATGACACACAAAAAAATAATGCTCCTGCTGGTTACAGGAACCAGCATACTCTCGCTTGGAAGCTGGCTGATGGCTGCGGATGAAGCCTTTCTTAGACGAACTTCACAACAGGTCTGGGCAGTGATCGGTCTACAATTAAACCCTTCCAAAGGCATGCGAACTCCCTCACAGGGAGGCCCCACCAAACCCTCCAGCAGCTACCCCCCCAACTACACCCTCGACCAACGGATCCAGCGTTATGGGACAGGAGAAGCAAGAACCCAGCAGTTTGTGCAGACTCCAACCAACTACTATTTTATTCCTTCCATTCCTCCTAAACCCGACTCCCAAACCGGGAATAAAAAGGTAACAGGGGAATGAGCCGGTCCGTTTGACAGCCTCTTCTTTTCCTGCTCCAATGTGATCCTAAGGTAAAGAAACAATGTCCATTGAGATCGAAGACAACTCAGGAAATCAGGTCCGGATTCCCGATCCTGATCGCTTCTACGACCACATCCTTCAGTTTCACTCTCGGGGAAAGAGCATTCACGACGAAAACGGACACTATTTCACCGTCGATGATTCTTTCCGGAAAAGACTCGAAGGGTTGATGCAATCGTTCAAACAAAACTGAATTCCACCACCTAATCCGACTGATATTGCAGCAGGTTTCAGCATGATCCAAAATGCCCTACAGACCCCGGAACTGGCTTATACCGCGATCGGTATCGGCTTCAGCGTCTGCCTGCTTTTTGCCCTCTTGGTTTTCGTCCAGAGCCGCCGTTCCCGGAAAAACCCTCCCCAATCCCAAAAACCAAACCCTTCGGATACCGAAAACTGATTGAGATTTTCTGTCTGCTTGAATCTGGATTTGCTTTTTTTCAGAAATACATCTTAAACTGACTCTTCCATCCTTCATTTGAGCGAGAATAGCTCAGCTGGTAGAGTACGAGCTTCCCAAGCTCGGGGTCGCGGGTTCGAGTCCCGTTTCTCGCTCCAAAATTCTGTTAGTGATATCAGTCATTTCAAAGCCTAGAAAAACTACAAAGAAATACCTGAACTGGAAATTGCCCCGGGGGAGGGGGCCCAGACACCCCCCATCATTTACATGGGACTCCTGCTGCCATATTTATCTGGGCCCACCTGATTTCTGTTTTGATAAAGACTATTTCGTTGGTCTGGATCTATCAAAAACCTCTCCTCAGTCCCTCCTTCCTTCTTCAAGTCAGCGAATCAGGACCTTCCATTCTCGTTGCCAAAAATCCCGAAAAATAGAAAACGTGCTGAACCATTTTCACATGCTTCTTCCTTGATCTTCCTGTACTTCGCACCATGCTGAATTTTCAGCTTCCAATGATGTTATTTTTTTTGTACGTAAGTTTACTGGTCCTCCCCCCA
>Ga0066863_10001218_pt1 | contig 12823 bp, 10 predicted proteins | sample ETN02SmetaG_2_FD_65495 | JGI IMG/M metagenome (GOLD analysis project Ga0066863, IMG submission 65495) | Marine microbial and viral communities from oxygen minimum zone, Eastern Pacific Ocean - ETNP2014F10-02SV253 | ecosystem: Environmental > Aquatic > Marine > Oceanic ...
TCGTTTCCAGTTCGCCGGGTCCATGCATTAACATCATTAACAGACCCTGGATCCGTTGCTTCCATTTTCAACACTTGGCCTGATTGCATGGCATCCATATGTTTTTTCGTTTTTAGGATAGGCAATGGACAGTTGAGTCCTTTACAATCCAATGCTTGTTCATGTACCATATCATTCATACTGCTTCCTTTTGGTTTTCGATTTTACTAAAGTCAAAATCCCATTCACCTGAATCCAGCTTTTCCTGAACTTCACTCATACAGTCTAGTATTTTGATGATGAAATTATTTGCCAATGAATAAAAATACCGGGTACCTTTCTGACGGAAAGTAACAATATTCCTATCATACATTACCTTAAGATGCTGACTGGTTACGGGTTGCAGAAGGTTCAATTCCCGTTGAATTTGCCCGACGGTTTTTTCTCCATCTTCAAGAAATTCGACAATTTTAATGCGGTCGGGATGCCCAAGTGTTTTTAATATGCGGGCAGCAGTTTGAATAAATTCCGTTGAAATTTTAGATGATTCTCTTACCACAAGTCAGGCATTATATATTACTTTTCATATATAATACAAAGACTATGTTTATACCTATTTTTTACTGAAAATTATGGTAATGAAAATAATTGACTTACGAAGCGATACTGTTACACTTCCTTCAGATTCCATGAAGAAAGCTATCTCCTCTTCTCCTCTTGGTGATGACGTTTTTGGGGAGGATCCAACCGTAAATGCATTACAGGAACGTGCTGCACAAATTACTGGGAAAGAAGCAGCCCTTTTTGTACCAAGCGGTACAATGGGAAATTTAGTTAGTATCCTGTCCCAATGTGCCAGGGGAACAGAAATTATTCTTGGGGATCAATCTCACACATTTCTTTATGAGGGAGGGGGTGTATCCATATATGGAGGAATTCACTCCAGACAATTAAGAAATCAAAGGGATGGGACACTTGACTTAGCTGATATTAAAAATGCAATTCGAACAAAAGATGATCATTTCCCTGAAACTGGAATGATATGTCTGGAAAACACTCATAATCGCTGCTTCGGTGCACCATTATCTATATCCTATATGAATTCTGTATCGAATATTGCAAAAGAACATCATTTGAAAATTCATGTTGATGGAGCCAGAATTTTTAACGCAGCAGCATCCTTAAACACTTCAGTAAAAAAGCTGGTAAGTGTTGCAAATTCCGTTTCTTTCTGCCTCTCAAAAGGATTATCAGCTCCGGTAGGTTCGTTGGTTTGTGGTAGCCAGAAATTTATTGCTAAGGCAAGGCGAATTCGAAAATCTTTAGGGGGAGGAATGCGTCAGACTGGTATTGTCGCAGCTGCAGGGTTGGAAGCGCTGGATACCATGAGTGAAAGACTAAAGGATGATCATAAAAATGCTGGAAAATTAGCAGAAGGCATTCAAAATATTGCCGGTCTTTTTCTCAATCTGAATAATATTCATACAAACATTGTGTACTTTGAAATGAAAACTGACAATGGGAAAACCTTTGTGGAAAGAATGGCCGGTAATGGGGTCTTGTTTTTTCAAACAAGCCCTGGAAGATTTCGGATGGTGACTCATTACGGGATAACGTCTGAAGATATTGACAGAGTGCTGAAACTACTTGAAGATGAGTTATCATAGCTTATGAACGTAGAGTATTTGTTTTTGGTACAATGAACCGTAGTTCATAGATTAAATGGCAAATATAAATAATAAATAAGTAAGGAGTAAATCGTGAATAAAATCAAATCAAACCTAATTGCATTTCTGGTTATTTTAATGGCAGTTCCAACTTTCATTAATGCCCAGCAAATTTCTGAAGAGAAATATAAAGCATTAGTTGAAAAAAATCCATTTAACGCTGTGTATCCAAAAATGTTGGTTGAAGCTGCAGACAATTATTTTGGTGAATCAATGAAACTGTTTTCCGATTCTGCGGTGCCAGAAAAGGAAGCTCATCTAGCTGCTTTAGCAGCATCAGTCGTAATAAAATGTCAATATTGTATACCCTACCATAAGTCTGAATTAAATAGACTTGGAGCTTCGGATGAAGAAGTTAAAGTTGCTGTTCAAATAGCTGCTGAGGTAATGAGAATGAGTACATTATTTTATGGTAATGAGTTTGATTTGGAAGCATTTAAAGCATCTCTGGCAGCACCAGTAAAGGAAACAAAATAACTAGTTCATCTCAAAGAAAACAAAAATAGCCTTCTTACGGAGGCTTTTTTGTTTATAAAAGAGATGCCCACATTGGTGGGTAATTCTGTGTAATATTTTGTTTGTGGATTTAGATCAGTATCATAGCGCTATGGGTGGATATGTACCCAGATTCATAAAACTATTACTACTTCAATACTTTATTTTTTTATAGCCCTTATAGTTATAAGTCTTCGAGCTTCAGACTATAGATATATATTAAAAGTTCCCATGATATTTAAGCCCCACCCAGGTATTTTTATCTGCCAGCCAGTTCCCCTGAATATTATCTCCCGTAGTTTTGTACCTGGTGATTGTGAATGCCAGTTTATCATGGATATTTAGATTTAAGGTTGTAATCATATTCAGTGACGAAATGAACTGAAAAGATAGTTCATAAAAAGGCACATTGCTGATATTGATAAAATCAAAATATTTTACCCTTTCAAGGAATTCAGGTTTTTGGCCGACATTGCCCAAAATATCAAAACGAATGTAAGCACTGATATAGCGGCTGAATGAGCGTCCTTTCTCAATTTTTGAAATACCTTCATCTTCTTCGGACTGGAAAAAATTCCGTTCGTAGAGACCTTCTTCGCCTCTGGTCCTGTGGGCAACCTTTAGGTAGTGCAGTCCCGGTGTTGTAGTCATTTTTGCAAAAAAAGGCACTTTAATTGGCACTTCAATTGTGGTAGCCATCAATGCATACATATCCAAGATGTTTATAAAGCGATTATCATGTTCAATGCTATCCGTGTTGAAAAACACTGTATCCTGGACCAAACTGCCGATGGCTTTCGGATAAAACGAGAACCCCATGAGCGCATGAAAGTCCGTTCGCGATGAGAATATATTATCAATGTTGACTTTAGAATAAAGCCCTAGATAATTGGGACTCAAATATTTTGCATTTTTCATTGATCCCAGTGAGCCTAAATCAAAATTAACCGGCAGGCGCAGGCCAAATTCTGAATTGTGGGTGGCCACACCAAGTTCTGTCGATCCGGAAAGGGCACCAGGCAAACCAATAAGTTCATTGCCAATGGACATATTCGTGGCATATTGTATCAGGTTGGACCGCATGGAAAAGGACTGCAGGGACATGATAAAATTATTAGGATGCCACACCGAGAATTTGGAGCTGTAGCCAGCCATTAGTCGTTCGTTTTCATCCTTAAAGAAAACGATCTCAGATTCACTGGTTAAATATTGATTTTTTTCGATGAGTACTTGCTGGATATTCTGGCTTAATACCCAGTCCACTCTCTCTCGATCAATAACCGTATAATCAAGACCATTGCCATACCAGATCTCATGGATCTGTTCGGTGTTTCCTTTTTCCTGCACAATAATTATTTGGTCGCTGGGCTGCAACTCACTGATGGTTTCATCTGTCCCATACACAAAAATTCCTGATCCATCACTATCCGCGCTATATGCAGAGCGAAGATTTCTATAGTCTATGATGGCATCTTCCATCAGGATATGATAAGGCATATGATCTACGGTCCAGGCAACGTATTTTCTGCTGTCCAGGCTTTCTATAATCTTTTCTGCCTTATCCGTTATCATGATCGTTGCTGAACCATCGGAAAATAGTATTTTATCCTTGGAATCCACTGCCCGGAACGTAACTTTATAGGTGTTGTCTCCATCCATGTCTATTGGGGATTCAAAATCCGGGTCTCTGATAAATGCTAGTTCACCATCCCTGAGAATTTTGAAGCGTGCCTTATCATCACCGCCAACAATCATATATTTTACGTAATCCTGATCGATGTCTGGATCTTCTGCCATCAGTTTGGCAACGATTTTTCCAGATCCCTCCGGATGGGTGATTATCATTTCCTTTTGATCAATAAATTGCGGTGCTTCATTAATATTGGTGACAGTCACAACTAGTTCACTAGTAACTTTTTTATTACTTTTATCTTTACTTCTTACCAAAAGTTTATAGCTGTCACGCAACTCATAATCAAAACTGATATTGGTATATAAAAAGCCATTCTTGATGGAGAAATACTCGTTATCACTTTCCCTTTTCTTGGAAAAAGAATAGGTAAAAATATCATCCAGATCCGGGTCAATGGTAGTCAATTGACTTATAAGAGCACCATCCGGTCCATTTTCAATAACAGTGCTACTTATTAACACTACCCTAGTTGGAACATCATTCACGGAAACAATCGTGATTTTAACCCTGGCCGTATCCATGGAAAACCCATTATCAATCATATACTGAAACTCATCCACGCCGTTCACATTTATATTGGGGGTAAAAAATATATTAAACCCCTGTTGATCAACAGTCCCAAGACTGGGCTTGGAAAGTAGTTTCAAGTCCAGGTTATCACGACTAGTCAGCTTATCATTTTTCAGTACATCGATGAGCATTGCTTCATCTTCTTCAAGTAAAATATTATCATTTACAGCCTGAATATTTTCTGTCTGCCCTGCCACCACAGAAAAAAATATGGTAAAAGAAACAAAAAAATAAAAACGAATATTTTCAATCATTGCACTGAACCCTAATTAAAATTGAACGGACAGGTACGGAGCAATCAGCAAAATGCCACCTTCCCCACCGGGGTGCCATGTCCAGGTTTTATCTGCATCTGTCTTTAGAGGCCGAAACTCGATACTGCTTCCTTTAGGATACAGCGCACAGTCTAGACCCAGATGGACACTCTTCCAGATATTGTGCTTCAGTCCAAAACCTATAGATTTGAATCCGCTGCCCGATGAATTGAACTGTAAATAAGATTTGCTCCTTTTGTTATCTGTTATACCCTCTAGCTTCACATAAAATCCAATTGCTTCCGATCCATTAATCCGGTCCGTGATGGAGTAAATATCTATTTCATTATCATCTTCTGCCGGATCTACGCGACCATGAACGAATTGAGTGAAAGAGAAACCAGCCTTGATCCGAAGAGAAGCATAAGGCTGGCCAATCTTGATCTTCCTTCTTCTTTTTCCAGGCTTGTCTCGAATGGAAGCATTTGCTGTATTAATTAATTTTTGGTCTTTTTCACTAAGCGATTTTATTAAGAGGGACCCTACTTTTTTTCCATCCCAGACTAGTTTCTTTAGGAATTTCTGGTCGTTTTTACTCAGGGCTGATATTTTTATTTTTACACGTTTTTTATCCTTCTTCCTCCGCAGGACTACTTTCTCTTTTGAAATGCCTTCCCCTTGTTCTACCTTGCCCCGCTGAACCAACGAAGCATTGATCACATTTCCTGATCTGGATGTCCACTTGCGTCCCTTTTTCGCTTCCTTATGGGCAGAGCCATCCTTGTCCATAACAATATATGCTTTCCCATTTTTAATATTTTTTAAGCGACCGTGATATATAGTTCCTTTTTTTGTTTTCCATATCCTTGACTTAGATAGTTCCCGGACAGCATTTTTTTTTGCCTTTTTCTGTCCCTTGATACTTGTACCATAATCCGTAAGCACTTTCCTTTCCAAACCAAATGTGTTGCTCCAATAAAACAAACCACTGGAAGCAGGAATGACCAGATGCTTACGACTGTAAGTGTTTTCCACCTCAAAATCAGTACCTATATCCATGTAATTGATCTGACCGCCAAGAGTTTGAGTATCAAATTTGAATCCCAGGCCGTATGCGCCTTCAAGCGGGTGACCAATGCCTGCAGCAATATCCCTGGTTGTTACTCCCGGCATGATGAAATACACGCTGGCAATATCATTAGAAAGCCCCAGAATCAAATTTTTTGATAAGTGCCGGTAAAGACCCAGGTCCGGAAAACCAGATTCCAGACGAAAAGCAAGGCTACTTGCTTTATGCCGGACGAAAGCGGTCACGGCAGTAGAAACGTCAAATTGAGCATTTGTCCACCAGAAAGCATCCCGGGCATCCTTAAAACTGCGCTCCTGCAGTATATTATCCAATGTACTGAACATTTCCAGTTCAGACAGGTCTCGGCGACTCATCTCTTTCCATTTATATTCCCTGGACATAAGTAGATTAGTCAAGGACGGATCCATTTTTTTCACCTGATCCATTAAGAATGACTGATATTCGCCCATTTGGGTGTTTTTGGCTTTCAGCTTTTTCAATTCAACTCCATCAGCTGAAAGTACCATATGGATAATGATCGAATGGGATGCCTGGATAGTATTATCTTCAAACTTATTAGATTCTATAAGCTGGTTGATGTATGCCTCAATGAATTTACTATTGACTATGGGATCCGCAACTTGCCAATAGAGCGATTCATCACTCTGTGAGAAAAGGACTGTTACCGATAGTGAAATAATGAACCTGATTATGTTTCTAGTTATCATAGTATTCGAATTCATTATCAGAGACTGTTTGCTTTTTATATTTATCTATCACTTTGATCTTAATTGTGGTTGTGAAACCGGACTGTGGTTCATCCATCTCAAAACTGTACTTTACTACGCTCCTATTTCCAACTCTCTTCTCTTTCTGCTCTTCTTCAAGCCGTCCAAATACACCAGACAGCGGAGCAACCACATTTTTCCCATTCTTATTGCCATAAGTCGTAACGGTGAGCAATATAGTATTGGTACGTTTTCCCAAGCGTTTAAAGGTCAGCTTGGGCGGTGGAACTTTTTTAACCGTCATATTGTGTACAAGATTGCGGACCGCAACACCATCAACAAATGTTTCCAGTTTAAGCTCTCCTTCCTTTTTAGGAGTAAACTGTGCTCTGTATGAATTGTATACCTTCGCTCCCATTGCAGTGCCTGATACCTTGACTGATATTCTGTCTCGATCCACATCTTTAATTCTGCTGTCAAAAACGAACTTCTCGTCAACGTAAGTTTCATTTTCTTCTTCGGGTGAACTGTATGCTGGGTCCACTACAACAACCTTTGTGCTGGCTAGGCTTGACTTTTTATCTTTTGTCCTCAGACCGATCACTTCAATGGTGCCGTTATTTCGGCCCATTCCCTTCAGAACTGTTCTGGGTAAACCCTTAATCATTTTTTTCACAAGGTCCTTACCGCTTCCTAAGTCCACCGTGAAATCTTTATCCGTGTTTACTCCCCCAACACTAAAGGGGATTTCCCAGTTAAGACCTCTTAGAACTGTATATTTCTTCTTATCGAATAGCACAAAAAATTCTGACTGCATACCATCCATGTAAATAAGCGTCATCGGAGTATCGAACTTCCGACTGATTGTAAAACTCCCTTCTCTGGATACTTCCTTATTTATAATTTTTAAGAGTTTATCTGTAACCTTATAGTCTCCAAACGCTTCAGACCATATATTGTATGTTACAGTATCAATATCCGGAATGAACTTTACACCAAGTTCAACGTCAAAGGGCTGGTTAAGATAATTTTCTTCTACTGAGTTTAGTTTAACCTTGGCTACATATCGATTCTCGCTGCCATCATCTGTGTAGGGCTCAACTTCTACAGAATCAAGTTCCCATATATATGAGTCATCTACTAAAACAGTATCACCATCCACTTCTACTCTGGATGTTTTAAAACTGGGCTCAAACTTAATGGAGCCCGACTCGTATTGTCCTTCTACGTCAAAGAAAAGCCGATAATAATCCGGATCTTCATAGTTGGATTCAACATTATTTAATTCAATTAAGGTTTCCAGTTTGTCGTTTGCCACATTTTTTAAAATGTCATCCTGACGCTGCATATACAGCCTAAGCTCCCCCTCAATCGCAAATAGACTTATAATTGCACCCAAGTTGATTATAAAATAAAGTTCAACTTTTCTCATAATTTATTACCTATTTCTTGATCGCTTTTGACAAAATCTCGTTCACCTCTTTTCTGACCTCATCCCGCACTTTTCCACTGGCTAAGTTTGATAACCCTTCTCCCATTTGTGCGACTTTAATAACAGCAGCTGTCAGTTCTGAAATTTCTTTACCATCCATATTGCCAACACTGGCATTACTTTCGCCACCGCCATCAGGCCCAAGATTGTAAATACTATGTGCGTATAATATTAAAAGGAAGAACTCAAGGACCAACCCCCCAATTGATAAATAGGTCATGACACCAATATGGTCCGGATCCAAGGTGGCAAAAATTGACCGAAATCCTATAATGACAAGTAAAAATGCTGCACCACCATAGACCATGGCGGTTCTGGCGTTCATATCTGATCTAATATTCATTTTATTTCCTTTATTTGTTTTGAATTATTAATTGGTGACCTCAATAGAAAAAGAGAAAGAAGTCTCTTGACCGCAATCCGCCGCCTGAACAGTGACGTTGTGCGTTGCGGATGTATCTGATAATGAAGGAGTGCCATAGATTCTATAATCGTAAGAATTATAATATAACCAACTGGGTCTGGTCGGCACAGTGAAAACGAAGTCGTCACTATTTTCATCACTGATTCCAAACTGGAATGAGTATTGACTTCCCACTGTTGCGGTTGAATCTACACTTTCTATATTATCAAATTGAGGAGCATAGTTTTGATCAACAGTTATGGTAAATGCGTAATCAGTAGACAAAGGCACATTGGGTCTGTTATCTGCAATAGTCAGCAATACCGAGCCACTAGCACCAATATCGCTCTCTGCTGGTGTGCCTGAGAGTATTCCAGAACTGGTGTTGACGTTCAGCCATCCTATGCTTTCACTCCCTTCAAAGGTTACACCATCTCCGTCTGGATCAGTCCAATTTACGTCGTAATAATATTGACAGCCATGGTGGATTAACTGAATAATATTCTCTGTATTTGTAAATTCAGGTGGGTCATTTGGATCCACATTTATTGTAAAGGTTTCAGTGGTGGTCAATGGATTTCCATTCCTGTTGTCATTTAACGTAATTTGGAAGGTCACCTCTTGATCCACATAAGAATGCGGAAGTATACCTGATACTGTCCCGCTCATATAATTTTGTTGAAGGGTTAATCCCAATGAAGAACTTATTTCGGCCGTTAAGGTGCTGTAATCTGCATCATTTGGATCAGTAAAGGTTATATTCCAAGAATCGCTTATTTCTTCTTCCCAGGTATCGTTCAGAAGAGATCCATCAAAACCCGGTGCTTCATTGCCACGAACATCGATGGTGAAGGATTTTGTTATTTCCAGACCGCCTTGGTCCTGAAGCTTAAGAGTAAAAGATGTACTTGAGTTTACATCTGCTGTACTTGGAGTTCCTGTTAGTTTTTTATTCACATCAATTGTCAGCCAATCGGGTAAATCATCTGATGAAAGTGTGTGGCTGCCACCATGGTCAACATCACTCCAGGTGATTGCAGGTGATTCATATAATATTCCTTCATCCGCAGTAGTCCCAATAGACGTGTTATCCCATTCAGGGGATTCGTTCACATTTGTTATCAACACACTGACAGCAAGTGTCCCTTTTTCCTCTGTTGGACTGTCATCTGTAATCTCCATTACAATTTCGGACTGTGTGCTTGATCCATTTTGATCATGAATGGTTTCATAGTCAATATTTGCACTTGATAAAAGTACAACTTTCCAAGTGCCAGAAGAATCCTTCATAACAGTAAAAAGATTTCTGTTATTACCATTTATTTTTTGAGATTGGATTGTAACTAACTTTATTTCATCATCGGGGTTTGTGTCAACAACATCAATACTGCCTAATGTAGTATTGGTACCCTGCAGGTTTTCTGGTAGCTGGCCTACATTATTTTCATCATATAGAATTGCCCAAACTATACTGCCTTTAGGCTCACCCGGAGAATTTTCCTGAGTGTTTCCGGGAAATGCAAGCTCTGCATCTTCACAGCCACTAACCATTAAAATGCTTATTGAGAGCAAAATAAAATTATATTTATTAATCATATTATATACAGGACTAATGCGATCCACTATTTATTACAGCCGGGGAAGTTAATTAAATTTATTGTCTTTCAAAATATATTTTATACTAAGAATTAACTAACTTATTTTGTAAATACCATTTCAATACAATCTGCATCACCATTCCCATCTTCATCCTCACAGGCAATGTAGAATATGGACAGCAACAAGCCGACCATCATTAATTTTGTTTTCATGATATTTTCTCCTTATTCGAATTGGTGTTTAAAATGATTTGTATATATATAATGTAAATAGTTTATTTAATGTAATGCAAGAATAATAGTGGAGTGTTTCAATACACTATTGTTAATTGTATAATTATTATAGTATATGATACACTTCTTTTCTTGTAATCAAGAATTAAAGAACATTTTTATGTAAACCCTACGCTATTGTCGCTCAAATGAAAAATCAATAATAATAATTGTCACAATAGGTTCATACTGGAACCTTATAACAAAAGACCCCGCGGGAGTGGGGTTTTTTGTTTGTGTGATAATGGGTAGATTTCAATGCTATAAAGAGCCAAAAATAGAACAATTCTACATAGTATCATTCACAAAGGTTAACCTGGTCCGATTTACGTATGTCTGATTTATCTCGTCGGGAATTTCTCCGCCAAAGTATGCTATTAGCTACAGGTATGGCATTGGTGTCTTGCGAAGATGATGATCAAGATGTAGAAACAGGATATGATTCACCAGGCATGCTGTTGGGAAATCAACCCCCCAAGCAGGTAATTATTGTTGGCGCGGGTATGTCCGGGCTGGTCGCCGGATACGAGTTGACCCATGCCGGACATGATGTGACAATTCTGGAAGCGAGAGACCGAGTGGGAGGGCGAGTCTTTACTCTGCGCGCGCCGTTCTCCGATGGACATTACGCCGATGCCGGGGCGGCTCGAATCCCTCCAGACCACGATATGACACTTGGCTATGCGGATCATTTTGGACTAACGCTCGATCCATTTTATCCCGAATCGAGTTATTATGTTAACTTGTCAAGTGATGAGCGAACTCTGGTCCCCGCAAGTGATTATCTCAATGATCCGCCCTGGGAAGGATACTACATAAACCGTCAGGAATTTGTAAAAATTCGGGGTGGTACTGACATATTACCTCATGCTTTCGCCGATTATCTTACCGAACAAATTCATCTGGCAACACCTGTTGAATCTATTGAACAAAATTCCGCTGGAGTCGTTGTGCGCGTTTCCGCTGGGACCGAGTTTAGCGCAGACAGAGTTCTCTGCACCGTTCCATTACCGGTGTTAAATCGTATTCAATTCAGCCCGCAACTTTCTGATGAAAAAATAGAGGCCAGCAGCGGAGGGTATGATTATCTCAACTTAACAAGAGTTTTTATGCAGTTTGTAAACCGCTTCTGGGAGAGCGAAGAACTTAACGGCTGGGGCAATACCGATTGGCCGGAGGAAATATGGCATCCAACCTGGGACCGGGGGGGACCCAGAGGTGTGCTTTTGTCCTATTTGAGTTTTAATCGTGCAGACGAAGCAGACCAACTCAGCGAGGCAGACCGTATTGAGCATGTGCTCAGTCGATGGGGAAGTGTTTTCCCCGGTGTACAGGATCATGTAGAAAGCAGCACTTCACTTTCGTGGGCTCTGGAGGAATGGTCAGGCGGTGCAGTTGCTTGGCCAACACCTGACCAGGATGAAGCCCTGGCCGCACACATTGGTGCGGCTGAAGGTCGAATTCACTTTGCTGGCGAACACGCGTCAGATGTTCATGGATGGATGCAGGGCGCACTCCTTTCTGGATTGCGGGCAGCAACAGAAATCCACGAAGGAGATTAATTTTTTGTAGCTAGGTCGGCCTCATAATCCGATGGGTGTATATTAATTCTTCACCAACTTATTTAGTTTCGTAATTTAGATGTTATTTATTAGTCTTAATTCTTAAATATAGATAAAGATTATCGCATCCTTATCAGCTGGATTATCATTAATTATTATTAAGTAAATGAGAAAAGAAAACTATAGAAATATTGCAATAATCGCCCATGTAGATCATGGGAAAACCACCCTTGTAGATGCAATGTTAAAACAGAGTGGTACTTTTAAGGCTCACCAGGAGGTAGTGGATAGAGTAATGGATTCAATGGATCTTGAAAAAGAACGCGGTATTACTATCACTGCAAAAAATACAGCAATTTTTTATAATAAAGTAAAGATCAATATTCTTGATACTCCAGGTCATGCCGATTTTGGAGGAGAAGTGGAAAGAAGTTTGAATCTTGTGGATGGTGCTCTCTTGCTGGTCGACGCGAGTGAAGGACCTTTACCTCAAACAAGGTTCGTCCTAAAGAAAGCCTTAGAAAAAGATTTACCAATTATTTTAGTTATTAATAAGATTGATAGGCTTGATGCTAGGATTAAGGAAGTTATTAATGAAGTCTATGACTTGTTTATTGATCTCGATGCCTCAGATGAGCAAATAGAATTTCCAATTATATACACCAATGCTAAACTGGGGATAGCGCACAATGAACTTGAGCATGAATCAATAAATCTAACTCCATTGTTTGAAACCGTTCTTGAAAACATCAAAGGGCCTCTGGTCTTCGATGATCATAAACCCCAATTTTTAATTACGAGTCTGGACTATGATTCTTACGTGGGACAGATTGCTGTTGGAAGACTAAATAATGGTAAGCTGTCTATGAATAAATCCTATTCATTATGTACCAGTGAAAATCATAAACCCAATCAAAAGTTCTCTGCCCTTTATACTTTTCAAGGTTTAGATAAAATACAGGTTGATGAAGTAGAAGCTG
>Ga0066863_10001226_pt1 | contig 12783 bp, 15 predicted proteins | sample ETN02SmetaG_2_FD_65495 | JGI IMG/M metagenome (GOLD analysis project Ga0066863, IMG submission 65495) | Marine microbial and viral communities from oxygen minimum zone, Eastern Pacific Ocean - ETNP2014F10-02SV253 | ecosystem: Environmental > Aquatic > Marine > Oceanic ...
ATTATAGTTTTTTTATTTTATTATTAATTAAATATTTTTTTGAGTATTTACTTTATATCTTAAGCTGTAAAAAACTAAATCATGAAATTAACAACATATTGTTTCAGTTATGGTTTTTCCTGCAAATTCCATATATAATTATTGTAGGATCAGGAAGTTTTTATGCAAGTAATCTAAAATGGAAGGGCAGATAAATTAAATATAAATGGCTATTAATTTCATTGTATTCCTTCTTATTTTCATCAAATTTGGATTATAAAATTAAATTTTTTGGTATTTATGTAGCTGATTGTAAAGTTGAGATGTCAGATACTACAATTTATAATACAGACGCTATTAGACTTAATTATAAGGTTAAAACAAAACCTTTTATTGATAATTTTTTTAATATTGATAATTATTATACTATAATTATAGATAAAAATAAATATAACACTCTACTTTATAAAAAAAAGACAGTTCAACCTAATGTAGTTAATTATATCGAAACTGAGTTTGTTAATAATAATATAAAATATAAAGATAGTAATACTTATTTAGGTAGAGAAGACTTTAATATTTTTTCAATTTTGTATTTAATATCAAATAATAAAAAAGAAGTTATGAATAGTATTAGCCAGATTGAAAGGGAAGGTAAATATTATGATTTTTCCTTTTTAAGTGAAAATAATTCTTATGAGTTAATATTAAATGAGAAAAATATAGAAGATAAGGGTTTAATTGAGCATACTGATATTTTCTTATGGGGTTTATTTCTACCAAATACTAATAATTCTATATTAGTTAATGATCTCGGTTATATTGAAGAATGTAAATTTAAGCGTGGGATATTAACTATTAGTGCTATAATTGATATAAAATAAAAAAGTCCTATAAATAGGACTTTTTTATATTTACTACCGACGAGAATTTAATATCGTTTTCTAACTATATTACTTTTTTTTCCACCACGTTACAACAAGTACTAATGCAACTAGTCCAGCTAAACCACCTTGATCAATACTACCCATTAGCTTGCCAATTCCACCAATAACTCCAAAATAATCATCCCAAATTATACCAGATAAAATTCCAAAAACTATTAGAGCTTTAAGTAAATCTGTTAGATCATTAAGCCACGTAGTAACTGTTGCCATTGCGTTTTTCATTAATTGCCTCCAAATTAGATTAATTTGGTTTATGGGCAATAACTAATTATTGCCCATAAACTTGGTTTTGTTAGTTCTTAGTCCATAAATGAACAAAAAACACAAAGTGCAAGCAAACCAGCTAATCCACCACCAAGGAACATATTAACTAAACCAACAATACCACCTATAACGTTAGGTAACCCTGTTGGCCATACAATAGCTGCAAACACAAAAAATACAACAACTGTTTTTAGAAGGCCAGTTAAACCACCTAACCAACCATTAACATTTGATAAAGCATTTTTCATTGTCTTTCTCCTTTATTGTTTCCTTAATATCTAAAAGTTTCATGCACTTTTAGAATTCTTTTAAAAAAACTTTAAATCTTCAAAAAACTAAAATATTTGTATTAAAAACATATTTTTTAACACCAACACACTAACTTAACAATATTAAAATGTTTATTCCAAGAATTTATTTAAAGTATTACTTTAACTAAAATTTTTAATTAATTCCTTCTAGATTGTAATTTAGCTAATAATCTTAGTATTTCAAGGTATAACCAAATCAAAGTTACCAGAAGTCCAAATGCTGAGTACCATTCCATATATTTTGGTACTCCCATTTCAGAAGCCTCCTCGATAAAATCAAAATCTAGAACTAAATTAAGAGATGCTATAATTACAACAAATAAACTAAAACCAATACTGAATAATGATGAGTTTTGCGGATTCATAATTGCTAGCCCACCACCAAAAAAACTCATTATAAAGCTTATAAAATAAATTAATGCAATTCCTCCAGTTGCAGCAAAAATTCCTAATTTGAAGTTTTCAGTGGGTTTAATTATTTTACTTTTATATGCAAATAGTAATGCTCCAAATATGCCCATTGTTAAAAAAATTGCTTGCTGAACAATACCTGTATATATATGATCATATACTGCTGAAATCCCTCCAAGTGCTAATCCCTCTAGAATAGCATATATAGGTACAGTTATTGGAGCCCATTGTTTTTTAAATATTGTTACTAATGCTGTTATGAATCCTCCAATAAAACCAACCATTATTAGGCTAGTATTAGCTGTTGAGTATGTGTAGTAGGCGCAAAATAATAGAATTAATAATGATATTGATGTTTTATTTACTGTCCCATCAATGGTCATAACATCTGCATCAGATGTTTTTGTAAAATTTTTAAAAGTATTTTGGTTTAAAGTCGGATTACCTGATCTCATTGTAAGATGTCTTCTCATATTTATAATATCCTTTTTTTTATATATAAATAACAAACTAAATTTAGCAAATATTTTTAAAGGATTTAAATGAAAGTAATTTGTGCTGGCTGGGGTAGGACAGGAACAAGAAGTTTGAAATATGCTTTAGAGCATATAAATGGACAGCCTTCTTATCATATGCAGAATATATTATTAAATAAGAAAGATGCAAAGAAATGGCATGATTTAATTTTTAATAATAAAAAAATATATAATTGGGATAATATTTATAAAGGCTATGGCGCATGTTTAGATTTCCCAAGTTGTAATTATTATAAGGAATTAATGGATTTTTATCCCGATGCAAAAGTAATATTAAATTTAAGAGATGATGAAAGTTGGGTTAAAAGCTGGAACGTTTTAAATAATCAGATATTGAAAAGTTTCACATTTAGATTCTTAGCTAAATTGCCTTATACTTCATTTAAATTGCATAAAGATATTCACAATGAAATGATTTTAGGTCCAAGAGGAGCTTTTGGGGGAGCAAAAACAGATGAAGAAAAAATGCAAAAATTTAATAATTGGAATCAATCTGTAATTGACTATGTACCTAAAGATAGATTATTAGTATATAAAGTTAGTGAAGGTTGGGATCCAATTTGCAAATTTCTAAATGTTAATATCTCAGATATTCCATTCCCTTACAAAAATAAAACAAAAAACATGGGACATATGTCTCGATTTATTAATGTAATATTTATTATTTTAATAATAGGTATAATCTCAGTTATATGCTCTTCAATATTTTGGGGTGTTAAATATTTTCAATAAGCTTAGATAAATATGAAGAAATTTTTTTTTTGTGATTTTTTAGCATTCTCTAATACTTCTTTATGTGTAAGTTTATTTTTTTGAATTCCTGCACCATAATTGGTTAGACATGAAATAATAATAAAATTCATATTTAATCTTTTACACATTAAATATTTTGGGAATGTTGACATTCCAACAGCACTTCCACCAAGTCTTATAATTTCTTTAATTTCTTCTGATGTTTCATATGATGGTCCTATAGTATATGTGTATGCTCCTTCATTTAATTTAATTTTATTTATTTTAGCTATATCTTTTGCCAGTTTGAAATATGAATGTTCTTCAAATAAATGTTCTTTGGCTTCAGTTGAATTAATAAATGAAAAATCAATAATTTTATTACTAATCATTAAGCTCCCTATATCCCAGTTAGTATTTAAACAACCAGATGAATTTGTTATAATTGATAGTTTAGGGTTAAAATGATTAAATATTTCTATTAATGAACCAACTTAATTAAATGTATATCCTTCATAACAATGAAATCTTCCCTTAGCGCAGAGAATGGTGTTATTGTTGATTTTACCATATATAAATTCCCCTTTATGTCCTTGAACAGATGTTTGATAAAATGTAGGGATATCATTATATGGGATTGTAATTTTCTCAGAAATTAATTCTGTAAAATTATCTAATCCTGAGCCAAGAATTATACAAACATCTGGGCTCATTTTAATGAATCTTGAAAGATATTCTATTGATTTTTTAAGATTCATGATTCGTAGCTAGTTGTCCACATGCAGCGTCGATATCTTCTCCTTTACTCCATCTAATTAACACTCTTATATTATGTTGATTTAATATATCTGCAAAATCATTTATAGTCTTATTATCTGAACGTTTATAAATGCCTGATATTTGATTAAATGGAATTAAATTAACTTTACATTGTATGTTCTTTAATAACTTTGCAAGTTCTTTAGCATTTTCAATTGAATCGTTTATTCCTTTTAATAAAACGTATTCAAACATAATCACTCTAGTTTTAAAAAAGTTATATTTTTTTAATGAAGAAATTAATTCGTTTATATTCCATTTCTTATTTATTGGCATAATTTTATCTCTAATCAGATCATTTGGAGCATTTAGAGATAATGCTAATTTGTATTTATGTTTATCTTTTATAAATAAATCTATTTGAGGCAATACTCCTGCAGTCGATATCGTAATGCGTTTTGTTCCTAAATTAAAAGCTTTATGATTGCTAAATATTTTACAAGATTCAATAACATTTCTATAATTTAAAAATGGTTCACCCATTCCCATAAATACAATGTTTGTAATTGGTACAGCAGTGTTTTTTTTAACTATTATTAATTGTTCAATTATTTCACCTACATTTAAATTTCTATCAATACCCATCTTTCCAGTTGCACAAAAATCACAATTAACATTACATCCGATTTGAGATGAAATACATACAGTATGTCTTTTATTATCTATCATACTAACAGATTCAATTAATTTATTATCGTTTGTTTTTAATAAAAATTTTATGGTTTTATCAATTTTAGAAATTGATTTATTTTTTATTTTCAGGAGGCTTATTTCGCAGTCAGAATTTATTTTTTCCTTTAATTTTTTAGGGATATTATTCATTTTGTTTAAATCTAGATGATTATTTTTATATAACCATCTAAATAATTGTTCACCATGAAATTTAGGAAAATTATTTGAAATACAGTATTCCTCTAATTCATTCTGATTCTTGCCTATTAAAGTAATCTTTTTATTCATTTTCAATATTAAATTGGTAAAAGTTATTAATTATTGTTAATCTAAATGATAGTTTATTAATAATTAATATAAAAAATCTAAAGGTTTAATATGGATAATGTAAAATTATTGGAAAATTTAAATGATCAAAAAACTAAATTTTATGATGAAATAGGTAAAATTATTGTTGGTCAAAACGATGTTATTGAACATATATTTATTGCCTTGCTATGTAAGGGGCATATTTTATTAGAGGGTGTTCCAGGTTTAGGAAAAACATTAATAATAAAAACCATATCAGATGTTTTAGATTTAAATTTTAACAGAATTCAATTTACTCCTGATTTAATGCCTTCTGACATTACAGGGACAGAAATAATAAATCAGAATTTAGATACTGGAAATAGAGAACTGAAATTTATTAAAGGCCCCATTTTTTCAAATATTGTTTTAGCAGATGAAATTAATAGGACTCCTCCTAAAACACAATCAGCATTATTGGAAGCTATGCAAGAATATTCTGTTACAACCGGAGGGAAAACTTATAATATTGATAAACCATTTTTTGTATTGGCTACACAAAATCCTATTGAGCAAGAAGGGACTTACCCATTGCCTGAAGCTCAGCTTGATAGATTTATGTTTAATGTCCTTATTGATTATCCTCCCTTTGAAAATGAGCTTGATATTGTTAAGTCAAATACAACTATAGTAAATGATAATATTAAAAAGGTTATTAATTCAAAAGAATTAAGTGACTATCAAAACTTAGTTAGGAATGTTCCTGTTTCAGATAATGTTATAGAATATGCTGTTAATTTTGTTCATAATACAAGGCCATCAGAATCTTCTCATGAACTTACAAGTAAATATATTGATTGGGGAGCTGGACCTAGGGCAAGTTCATTTTTAATTTTAGCAGCTAAAGCTCAAGCGCTTTTGTCTGGGAAAGCTACTCCTGATATTCAAGATGTAAAAAAGGTTTCTACTCCAGTTTTAAGGCATAGAATAATTCTTAATTTTAATGCAGAGGCTGAAGGAATTAAAATTGATGATGTTTTAAAAGAACTATCTAAAGAAAAATGAAAAAGGAATATCAAGAGTATTTAAATCCATCAGTTATAAATAAAATAGATAATTTATCTTTAAGAGCAAAATTGGTAGTTGAAGGATTTATTATTGGAATGCATAAAAGTCCCTACCATGGTTTTTCTGTAGAATTTTCTGAGCATAGACCCTATGGTTTTGGAGATGAAATAAAATATATTGATTGGAAATTATGGGGTAAAACAGACAGGTTTTATATTAAACAATTTGAAGAAGAAACAAATTTAAGTTGTCATTTAATTTTAGATAAAAGCTTATCTATGAATTTTGGTTCTGATAATCTAACAAAATTTCAATATTCTAAATCAATATCTGCTGCATTATCATATTTGATGATTAAACAACAAGATGCAGTTGGACTGACTATTTTTGATGAAAAAATAAATACTACAATTAAACCTAAATCAAAAATAAGTCACTTAAATCTTTTGCTAAAAACCATGCATAATTCTTCAACAGGTGGAGAAACTAATATTTCAAGTCTATTGCATGGTTTGGCAGAATCAATTAATAAAAAAGGTCTTATAATTTTAGTTTCAGATCTATTAGATGATGAGCATAAAGTCTTGGAATCATTGAGACACTTCAGATATAAGGGGCATGAAATTATAGTTTTTCATATTGTTGATCCAAAAGAAAAAGATTTAGATTTTAATCAAAATATGAATTTTATTGATCTTGAAAGTAATTATAATATTATTGCTGATTCAAGGTTAATAAAGGAAAATTATAACAAAGCATTTAAGAAATTTTCAGATTATTATAAAAATGAATGTCTTAGAGATAAGATTGATTATAATTTAGTTAGTACTTCTGATTCTTTGGATAAAACGTTATTACAATATCTAATTAAAAGAAGTCAGATTAATAAGTAGTTACATTTTTTCTTTTAAAGCAGGGATGAATAATTTTCGTAATTGTTTAATAACTTTGCTTAATTCTTTTGCATAGCTAGCGCTTGTTTTATCATCGGGATTAAATCCACTTGCATCAAAAAACTTTTCTTTAGCATTTGATAAGTATTCTTTAGCAGTTTCTGCATCTTCTAAAGTTTTTGCAATAATCTCTTTATCTTCAGTCGCTGATTGTATTACATCTGCTACATTGTTGTATAAATCATACCCTATATATCTATAGCATACAGCAAGATTATAGCAGGTTTCAGATAGTACTAAATCTTCAGTATCAGTATTCTCATATAATTTATCAAAAAGTTGAGACCCAAATTCTATTGCCTGCATATAATCTTCTTTATCTATGTATATCATGAAAATTTCTTTTTCAACTAGAAGTTTTAGTTTTTTATCATCTGTTTTAATTTGCTGTAAGGAGGAAATTGCTAAATCATAATCTTTTGTTTCTCTAGCATATTTTGATTTTCTAAAAATTAGATTTTGATTGGAATTATTTATTTTAAATCCCTTATCTAAATATTGCATAGTTTTCTCCATATCTCCTCTTTCATATGACATGTCAGATAATGCGATATAGTTTTCAACAAGCTTTGGATTTAGCTCCATAGAGAATAAAAATTTAGACATCGCTTTATTCTTTTTGCCTCTTTTAAGAAGTTTTATTCCATCATTATGGATGGTTGAAGCTTCATTTCTAATTGCTTGGTGAACAGTATTAATTGCTATTCCTCCAGATTTGAAAGGTCTTTCTAGGTTTGTATCAATCCTGTCTAACGCAAGCTTAAACATTTCAGCTACTTTATCCATTTTCTTTTGAGGTCTATATACTTCATTAGCTAAGAACCAAGGGACTTGTGAATTATCTGGTTCCATTTCTAAAGCTTTTAATCCCCACTTTTCTGCCTCAACTAGATTATCTTCAATCCTTGCGTAAGTTCTTGCTGAGTTAAACTCCATACTCATAGATCCTATACAAGAATAAAGAAATAAAATTGTTATACATGTAAATAAATATCTAAATAAAATCATAATTCTCCTAAAATGATATAAAAATATAAGTTATATATTATAAATTTAAGAAAATATATTGAAAAAATATAGCTGATTATAATAGAGAGAAGAAATGATATTAGATGAGATATTAAAAAATTTAGGGATGATGATCAATGAATTTGCCCCTTTTTTAATTTTAGGATTTTTTATATCGGGAGTATTATCTGTTTATTTAACAGTTGAAATAGTCCAAAAATATTTAGGATCAGATTCTGTTTTTTCAGTTTTTTTAGCTTCGTTGCTTGGGGTGCCCTTGCCCTTATGTTCATGTGGAGTTATTCCGGTTTCAGCTTATTTATCAAAACATGGTGCAAGTAAAGGTTCAGTAACTTCATTTTTAATATCAACCCCTCAAACAGGAGTAGATAGTATTTTTATTACCTATGCAATGCTAGGACCATTATTTGCTATCTATAGACCAATTATAGCATTTATTTCTGGTATTTTTGGGGGTTCTTTAGTTTATTTTTCAGATGATAGAAAGAATGAGAATGTAGATGTTGAGTGTGAAGATGATTGCTGCAACGATGACTCTAAATCTAAGATTTATAATATTTTAAATTATGGTTTTGTAAAGCTACCTATGGATATTGCAGGGCCTCTTGTATTTGGTCTTATATTATCTTCATTTATTATGGTTTTTGTCCCTTCAAATTATTTTAATATGGTAGGCTCAGGTATTTTAGGGATGATTATTATGCTATTAGTTGGTTTGCCTACTTATGTTTGTGCTACTGCTTCAGTGCCAATTGCATTTGCATTAAATTCATCTGGATTTTCTATGGGGGCCGTTTTAGTTTTCTTAATGACTGGCCCAGCAACAAACATAACAACTATGAGTGTGATTTATAAAATATTAGGAAGAAAAAATTTATTAATATATTTGTTTAGTATAATCATATGTTCTATTGGATTTGGAGTATTATTTGATTTAATGTTCCCCGGATTAAGCGTTGTCGATAATAACTATAGTGTTAATCATATTTTGAGTAACAATCTTAAGATTGTTTTATCTTTTTCCTTAATTATTATTTTATTGAATTCTTTAAGAATAAAGTACTTTACTAATAGTAAAATTTCAAATAGTTTGGATAGTAATTTATTATATATTGATGGGATGACTTGTAATCATTGTGTGGATTCTGTTCAAAAAAGTTTATCTAAAATAAATGGGATAGAAAATATTAATATAAATCTATCTGATGGAAAATTAACATATAATAGTTCTATTAATATTGAAAAAAATGTAGCTGAAGTAATCCTTTCTTTGGGATATAAAATTAAAAATTAATAAATTGCTATACAATTCTTAGGAGGAATTCGGTGAAAATCCGAAGCTGTCGCGCAACTGTAATTCAACAATGATAAGTCAGATACTCCTAAAATCATTTTTCCCTCGCGATAAGGGAGTAATGGTTCAAAATAAATTTCGCTTAAGGAGAGTTTAAATGTTAAGATTTTCACTGTTATTATCTGTTGTGTTTTTTATAAGTAGTTGTACTGATGATGGGGATTTCGTATCAGGACCAACATCTTCTAATAGTTATGTTTTTGTTGCATGTGAGGGAAATTTTGGTGCTAGTGATGGTGCGGTTTACATGATTGATGATCAGGGCAACACATCAAGCATTGGTTCGCTTGGCGATGTTGTGCAGTCAGTAGAAGTTTATGGTAATAAGTTATTTGTTATTGTTAATAATAGTCATAGAATAATGGTTTATGATATTACGGAAAGTGGTATTAGCGAACCTGGAATTGAAATTTTAACAGGAAATTCATCCCCTAGAGAAATGGTTATTTTGAATGACAGGGTCTATTTTACAAATTGGAATACAAAAGATATTAAAGTATTAAATTTATTTACTTATCAAATAGAATCTTCTTTAGTTCTAAATGGTCTTCCCGAAGATATAATTACTGATGGGACGGATTTATATGTTACAGTTCCAAATTTATCTCTTTATGATGCGAATTTAGGTTCAAATGTTATTAAAGTAGATCCAGCTTCATTGTCAATATTAGAAACATATGATGTTGGACTTGGACCTGAGTCTTTGTTGATGTTTAATAATGAAATATATGTTGCTAGAAAAAATTATAGTTCAGATTGGCTAACAACATATTATGGTTCATCAAAAATTTCAAATGGGATGGTTTCGAGTGTTGATTATGGAACCGGAATTGCTTGTGGAGGTTCAATTTTATCAAGTAATAATATGGTATATAGAACTTATGATGGAGGGGTTGCTCCCTTAAATAATGACCTTGAAATAGATGCTTTAGGCAGAGCAGGTGACTATGGGGCTGGTTCTGTATATCATGCAGAGGAAATCAACGGTTTTATTTTGTTAGGATTAACAGATAATACAGTGAGAGCTATAAATAATAGTGGCGGAGAAATAGGTTTTTATAGTGTAGGGGCTTTTCCCGGAGACTTTGCCGTTTGGAATAATCAAAACTAAAAAAGACAAAAAGTCATATATTAGTGACAATATGTCATTATATTATGACTTTATATCATAATTTAGGTTGAATTTTAAGTTTGGTACTTTATTTGAATTATTATTGTTTGAAAGTTTTATAAACAATTTTAATAAATATAATAAAGGAGAAATAAAATGAAACTTATAACATGGAACCCAATAACAAGACCAGTTAGTATCTTTAATGATCTAGATAATTTGTTCAATGACTTTGGTGATTTTAGATTCTTAGATCAAGGATCATCATGGAAGCCTAAATTTGAAGTTCTTAATATGGACGCAACATACTGTATTAGAGCAGAACTTCCTGGTATGAGAAAGAAAGATATTAATATTGAATTAGAAAATAATGTGTTAACATTATCTGGTGAAAGAAAACTGAATGATGAGGATGATAGTAATTACTCAGAATTTTCATATGGTAAATTTTTAAGAAGTTTTAATTTGCCAGATAATATTAAGGAAAACAGTATTAAGGCATCTATGAAAGATGGAGTACTTGCAATTCAAGTTCCAAGATTAGAGAAAGTAAAACCAGAAGTTAAAAAAATTGTGATAAAATAATTATTGTAATTAACTGAATTAAAGAAGCCCTGAAATTCAGGGCTTCTTTATTATTAATAAATTATTATTGTTGAATCTATTTGTTTTGCCCATTCAACTATTCCACCTGTTAAGTTTTTAACATTTCTAAAATCATTATTTAATAAAAATTCACAAACTTTTGCAGACCTTACACCTGATTTACACTGAACAATTATTTCTTTATCTTTATCTAAGGATGTATATTTTTCTGCAATAGTATTCATAGGCATATGTAAAGATCCTTCTATACTAGATAAAAAATATTCTCTATCTGTTCGCACATCAAGTAAAATAAAGTTTTCTTTATTTTTTAATTTATTTTCTAATGTTTTGACATCAACTTCAGGTATCATAATTTTCTAAATTTAATTAAATTAAAGTTACTATAAATAATTATATTATATCAAATGGAATCAGATACGAATAAAGAAAATGCCCCCATAGTATCAACAGGAGAATGGGTTGCAAGTAAGTTTTTATTACTTATTCCTGTTGTTAATATTATCTTCTTATTTATTTGGGCATTTAATAGTACAGAAAATAAAAATAAATCAAATTGGGCAAAAGCTACTTTAATTGTTTATGCGCTTAGAGTATTTATTTATATAATAATAATAATAATGTTTTTCTCATTTTTTATGAGTTTATTTAATTCTAATTACTATGTTTAAAACAACACTTTATAACTAACAACCATATTCCTTCCAGCCTCAGGCATAATTAATTTTATTTTTGATAAATGATTGTAATATTTTTCGTTTAATATATTGTTTAATTGGATTGTAATGTTTTGGTTTTTATAATTATATCCTACTATAAAATCGACTAAAAATGATGAGGGGGTATAGGTTTCAAATTCACCAAGACGATTTTGAGAATGAATTTTTGATAATCTCAATTTATAATTCATGTAATTATTTTTATAATCTACATTCAAAGTTTCCTTTGTTGGATTAATATATGATAGAGGTAGTTTTGAAGTTAGATTATCACCATGAACTAAAGAAAAATCATAAGCTATTTTTAAATTATCAATATTATATTCTAAATTGTATTCTATTCCCTTAATGATTGATCTTATCCCTTCTGTTTGATATTTATAAAGCCATCCAGAAGAACCACTCCCCCATTCAATAAAATCAGCACCAGAGCATGGATGTGATTCGCCAATAATGAAATTTTCTTCGCAATTTCCCATTTTTATCATTTGGTAGTAATAAGGACTGTAATTATAAAAAGAAGTTATTGATGTATTTATTGGATTTGAGTTATAGGCTATAGACGATTCAATGCCGTATATTTTTTCTAATTTAAGATTTGGTTCCCCTATTTCATAAGAATATGAACCAAGATGAGGACCATCTGAATACAATTCTTCTATTTTGGGTGCTTTCATTGTATTCATTATCCAACTATTGATTTCAAATTTATCAATTACTTTTCTTATCCCTATTGATGAAGATAAATATTCAAAATTCCTTTTCTTAATATCTTCAATCTCTAAATTTGAAAAAGATAAATTATTTTGATTTGGTTTAATTGCTAGATAACCCAATCTAAAAGAACTAAGTAAATCAAAATTACTATATTCCTTTTCATTAAAACCATATAATGCTATATTCAATTCATCAGTTGGTGGAGTCCAATAAAAGCCACCTGGTAAAAATTCTTTATAATTAAATTCTGTACCTAGTGTTGAGTGT
>Ga0066863_10001251_pt1 | contig 12691 bp, 10 predicted proteins | sample ETN02SmetaG_2_FD_65495 | JGI IMG/M metagenome (GOLD analysis project Ga0066863, IMG submission 65495) | Marine microbial and viral communities from oxygen minimum zone, Eastern Pacific Ocean - ETNP2014F10-02SV253 | ecosystem: Environmental > Aquatic > Marine > Oceanic ...
AACAAATAAAAAAATAAATTTCTCATATAATTTAAGAAAAAATATTTTAAAAAAACTAAATGAATTAATTGCAGAGAATCAAAAAAGCAATTTATAATTCATCTAAATTTAAAGATGGGTATATATCTAAATCTAATTGTGTTTCTTTGCTGAATGCATCTTCAAAAAATGCTGCCGCAGATATCATTGCTCCGTTATCAATACACAACTTCGGTTCTGGAATTATTACTTCCATTTCAAATATGTCCTTAATTTTTAATCGCAAATGAGAATTTGCAGCAACTCCTCCACAAATAATTATATTTTTAGGATTATACAAATTAACAGCCATTTTCAATTTAATTAAAAGTTGCTCAACAGCACAATCCTGAAAATCATAAGCAATATCAGATATTGCTTCATCTGATAATTTGCCGTATTCATCCCTTTGCGAATCAATATATTTTATTGCCGCAGTTTTCAATCCACTAAAACTATAATCTAAACTATCAACTATATTTGTAATAGGTAAATTTCGAATATGATGGTTAGATTTTTTAGATAAAGAATCTATAATTGGACCCCCTGGATAACCCAATCCCATAGATCTTGCAACTTTATCAAATACTTCTCCAACAGCATCATCTCTTGTTTGACCTAAAAGTATCCTGTCAGTATGTGAATTAAGCAAACTCAATTCAGAATGACCTCCTGAAACTAAAAGAGCTATTGCAGGAAACTGTATTCTCTCAATTCGATCTATCCATGCAGCATGTATGTGTCCAGACAAATGATTTATACCGCGAACTGGTACATCTAATGCATAAGATAATGCTTTGGCATAATTAACTCCAACTAATAGTGAGCCTGCCAATCCAGGCCCTTTAGTAACAGCCACTCCGTCAATATTATTTAATAAATTTAAATCTTTATATTCTTTTATAATATTTCCTAATGCAATTATGTGTTGCCTTGCTGCAACTTCAGGAACAATCCCACCAAAAGTAGAATGTATTTCAGTTTGCGAGATTAAAGTATTATGTATTATATTTTTACCATCTTGAACTAAAGCTACACCAGTATCATCACAGGAAGATTCTATACCCAAAATTAACATAATATTTATTACCTTAGTGCATCCATAAGTGCTTGAAGATTATTTTGAATACTATTATCAAAATTAAAAATTGCAGTCCCCGCTACAGCTATATCTGCACCTGCGTCATAAACTAATTTAATATTGTCTTTTTTTACTCCGCCATCAACCTGTATATCAAACTCTAAATTATTCATCTCTTTGATTTTATTCAATTGTCTAACTTTTTCTAAACAATTAAGAATTAAAGATTGACCTCCTTTACCAGGTATCACTGTCATTACAGTTAATTCATCAATATGTTCCAAATATTTTTCCACAGTTTCAATATTAGTATCAGGATTAATTGCAATTCCTGCTTTCTTTCCGTTAGATTGAATATAATCTATTAATTGATTTACATTGCTTGAAGTTTCTATATGAAAAGTTAAAACATCGGTGCCTGCATTTAAAAATGATTCTAATTGTGATGAAGGGTTTTCAACCATAAGATGTACTTCTATATCAATATTCAATATATCTTTTAAATAAGCAACAATATTATGACCAAATGTTATATCAGGAACAAAATGTCCATCCATTACATCTACTGAAATTCTATACGCACCATATTTCTCAGCATCAAGGCAGTCTCTTTGTAATTTCAAAGGATTTGCAGCTAAAATTGAAGGGGCTATTTTAAGCATATTTTGTTGCAATTGATTTAATCCTGGATTTAATATCTGCAATACTTTTGTTAACCTGTGATTCAGATGTACCGCCTACTGTATTTCTGTTATTGACTGAATTAACAGGGTTTATTTCAAAGATATCATTTTCAAAATCTGAAGAATATTTCTTGAATTCATCAATAGTTAATTGATGAAAATATTTATTATTTTCTATACAATAATCTGTCATTTTAGATACTATTTCATGAGCTTTTCTAAATGGTACAGATTTAGATACAAGATAATCTGCAATATCAGTGGCTAATATATAACTATTATTTACAGCATTAAGCATGTTTTGATCATTAAATTGAGTAGAATCTAGCATAGATGCTAATAAATCCAAAGTTGAATTTATTGTATCAGCAGTATCAAAAAATCCTTCTTTATCTTCTTGCATATCTCTGTTATAAGCTAACGGTAATCCTTTCAATATGGTAAATAAAGCAAAAAGATTTCCATATACTCTTCCAGTTTTACCTCTGGCTAATTCAGCAAAGTCTGGGTTTCTTTTTTGAGGCATTATACTACTCCATGTAGTAAATTCTTTAGATAGTGTAATAAAACCAAATTCATCAGTTGCCCATATAATTAATTCTTCACATAATCGTGAAATATGCATCATAGCCACAGAAGATGAATAATTATAATCTAAAATAAAATCTCTGTCAGAAACTGCATCTATACTATTGTTTGATATTTTTGAAAAACCTAGTTGTTTAGCAACAAATTCTCTATCTATATTATATGGGAGTCCAGCTAAAGCACCACTTCCCAACGGCATAATATCTGCTCTTTCAAATGAATCATGAAATCTATTAATATCTCTGTAAAACATTTCAGCATAAGCAAGCAAGTGGTGAGATAATAAAATAGGTTGTGCTCTTTGTAAATGAGTGTAACCTGGCAAAATAAAACTGATATTTCGATCTGCAAGTTTAATCAAAGTATTTACTAATCTAATCAATAAGTTTATTGCCTGCTTATTTAAATCTTTTACGTACATTCTCATATCCAATGAAATTTGATCATTTCTAGATCTTGCTGTATGTAATTTAGCTCCGGTATCGCCAATTAATTCAGTTAATCTAAATTCAATATTCATATGAATATCTTCAAGATCTTTATTCCATTTAAATTTTCCTGATTGGATTTCATCTAAAACATTATTTAATCCGTTAATAATTTTTTCATTGTCAGAATCTGCAATAATGTTTTGCTTGGCAAGCATTCTCGAATGAGCAATAGATCCTTTTATATCATATGCTGCCAATCTTTGTTCATAGTTATAAGATATAGTATAATCTGAATAATTTTCTGACATAAAATTATTTTTCCTTTCTTAATGGAATATATATATTTCTTCTTAGAGTCAATATTTTTTCTTTATCCTGATTGTAACCCAAAGTTTCTACTTTAACTATCCCAGCATCAGGATTAGAATTACTTACTCTCATTTCAATCACTTCAGATTGAGCATATAAAGTATCCCCTTCAAAAACCGGTCCATCATGAGAAACTAGTTCATAGCCTAGATTAGCTATTGCTTTTCCTGATAAATCTTGCACTGTCATACCAACAATTATACTTAGAACTAAAAGGCCTACTACTATAGGTTTGCCATGTTTATGATTTTTCATATATTCAGCATCCAAATGCAATGGACTGTTATTCATAGTTAAAAGACAAAAGTTATGATTGTCAGATTGTGTGATTGTTTTACCAGGCCAATGCTTAAATATCATTCCTTTTTCAAAATCATCATAAAATCTTCCATAACTGTCATAAACATCAATTTCCATAAATTATCCTTTTTATTTTAAATATATTTTTCATATACTCTTTTTGCAATTAATAATTTCATAATTTCATTTGTACCCTCACCAATAATCATCAATGGAGCATCTCTGTAAAACCTTTCAATTGGCAATTCTTTAACATATCCATATCCTCCATGAATTCTCATTGCATCCATACATACTTCTTGACAAATTTCACTAGAATAAAGTTTAGCCATTCCAGATTCCAAATCTACTCTTTCTCCTTGATCTTTTAATTTTGCAGCATTATCAACTAACAAATTTGCTGCCTCAATTTTAGTAGCCATACTAGCTATCATAGATTGAATCATTTGATGATCTTTAATTTTTTTTCCAAAGGTTTCCCTATTTTTTGCATAGCTAACTGACATGTCTAAAGCTACTTTAGCAACTCCAACAGATCTGGCAGCTACATTTATTCTTCCAGTTTCTAATCCATCCATCACTTGAGTAAAACCTTTTCCTTCTTCAACTCCCAACAATCTATCTAAAGGTATTTCACATTCCTGAAAAAGTAATTCGCATGTATCCACACCTCTATATCCTAATTTATTCAATTTCTGTCCAACACTAAAACCTTCATCTGATTTTTCAACAATGAAACATGATATACCTTTATATTTTGGCTTAACATTCAAATCTGTTTTTGAGACAACTATAAATAAATTTCCATTTGATCCATTTGTTATAAACATTTTTGAGCCGTTAATTTCATAACCTTCTTCATTTTTCTTTGCAATTGTTTTAATATTTTGAACATCACTTCCTGAGTGTGATTCTGTCAATCCTAGTCCCCCTCTATAAAAACCATTAGCCAAACCAGGAAGATATTTTTCCTTTTGTTTTTCAGTACCATAATTAAGTATTAAATATGAAAGAATGGTATGTGTGCCAAGTATCCCAGCCAAACTCATCCATCCTTTACTCAACTCAATAAAAATATCAGATAATGTTTTGAAAGGTAAACCTAGTCCCCCGTATTCTTCTGGTATATTAATCCCAAACAATCCCAATTCTGCCATTTTTTCCGCTAGGTCTTTAGGATAAATATCTTTATCCTCTAATTCATTTACAACAGGAGCAACATCTTGATTAACAAATTGTCTTACAGTAGAAATTATCTGTTTCGAAAGTTCATCTTTCATTTATAACCCCAAAATTATTTATTATAAATTTAAAGTTTCGTGATTCTTTTGCTTCAAACCTAAATTTTTAGCACTCAAACCTAAAATATTCATAAATCCCTGAGAATCTACATGGTTGAAGTCACCTATATTTTCCATAGAGGAATCATCAGTATATAAAGAATGTGAAATTTCATCTAATCTTTCCACTTTGTCAAAATAAACTTTACCTTTATATAATTTCAATATAATTGTCCCTGAAATCATTTCAGAAATTTTAGATAAAGCTTGCAAAGCCACTCCTGTTGTTGTGTCAAACCAATAGCCTTCATATATTTGTTTTGAAAATACAGAAGAAGTATAAGTGAAATAATCTCTTAATCTTTTATCTAAAACTAATTGTAATAAAAATTCATAACTTTGCCCCAACAATTCCATGGCAGGTGATTCATATATTCCTCTTGATTTTATACCTAAAAATCTATTTTCGACTGCATGAATTCCTATTCCTACTCCATGTCTTCCTGCCAAATCATTTAATAATTTAAATACTTCAACCAGAGTATAATTATCTCCATTTATTTTAGTAGGTATTCCGTTTTCCCATTTAATGGAAATTGATTCTGGTTTATCAGTAGCATCCCAAGCCCAAACACCCATTCCTGGCTCAACAAAATAAGGAGATTCTTCAACATTCTCTAAATCTCCAGCTTCATGAGTAAGTCCTAATAAATTTGCATCAGTTGAATACCTTGATTCAGCAGAAGGTTTTATGGGCAAATGATTTTGATCACAATATTTGATCATTTCAGCTCTTCCCGGAAAATCATTCAGAAATATTTCATCTCTCCAAGGAGCATATACTTTAATATCAGGATCAAGCATTTTAGTGGCCAATTCAAATCTAACTTGATCATTTCCTCTTCCTGTAGCTCCATGAAATAAAATGTTTGACTGGAATAATTCAAACTGAGGTAAAAGAGAAGATATTGTCACCGGTCTTGCTATCCCCGTAGTATTCCAATAACCTCCTTCATATTTAGCTTGAGATTGTATGACTTTCAAACCACAAATTGACAATTTTTCAGTTCCATCAACTATTACAGCATCAGTAGCACCAGAAGACATCATTCTTTCAGCAACAGAATTAATATTTTCTTCATCAGGTTGCCCTAAATCAACAGTTACACACTTTAATTTAAAACCTTTTTCAGCAAGCCAATGAGTGATAGTGCAACTATCCAAGCCACCAGAAACAGCTCCAACTAAATTTGTATTATGTTCTTTTAAAAGATCTTTATAATTCATGCAATTATCTTATTGCTTTTTCAATAGCATTTTTTATTTTTATTATCGCCTGATCAATTTCAGATTCAGTAACAGTCAAAGGTGGCATAAATCTTATAGCATTAGGCCTAACAGCATTGATTAAAATTCCTTCTTCATTGCAATGAGATACTATATCAGCTGATATTTCAGTTGAAAATTCCATAGCAATCAACAATCCCATCCCTCTCACTTCTTTAATGATTTCATATTCACTAATCAAATTATTTAATTTATCCATAAAATATTTACCTAATTTGTTAACTTCATTATGAATATCATTTTCAAGGATATATTTTGTTGATGCATAGGCTGCAGCACAAGTAAGTGCATTACCTCCAAAAGTTGAACCATGATCACCCGGAACAAAAACTGAAAACTCATCTTTTGCTAAAATTGCGCCAATCGGGACTCCTGCCCCCAATCCTTTTGCTAGAGTTATAACATCTGGTTCAATGTTATATTTTTCATAACCATATAATGATCCCAATCTTCCTATACCTGTCTGAACTTCATCTATAATCATAATAAGATTTTCCTGATTACAGATATTTCTAATCTGTTGAACAAATTCTTGTGTGCATAGATTAACTCCACCTTCTCCCTGCACCACTTCTAACATTATTCCTACGGTATCTTTATCTATTATTTTTTGGACTGATTGAATATCGTTTAAATTAAAATAATCAAAACCTTCTGTTACAGGCATAAAAGTTTCATGATATTTGGGTTGCCCAGTAGCTGCAAGAGTTGAAATAGTTCTTCCGTGAAAAGAGTCATATGCTGTCAATATTTTATGAGCCCCATTTTTATTAAGTTTTCCCCATTTTCTGGCTAATTTTATTGCCCCTTCATTTGCTTCTGCCCCACTATTACATATAAAAATTTTATCTAAAACACTGTTTTCTATAAGAATTTCAGCTAGCTTAAGCTGTGGGATTGTGTAAAAAATATTAGAGGTTTGTAATAAAGTTTTTGCTTGCTCTTCAATAGCTTCTGCCACACTTTCATTAGAATGTCCAACATTATTTACAGCCCAACCTGATGTGAAATCCAAATACTCATTACCTTCAGTATCCCATACCTTGGTACCCTTACCTTTTTCTAATACCATAGGGTATCTATTAGCAGCATGCATATAATACTTAGATTCCATTTCTTTCCATTTTAATTCATCCATATCCCTCTCCTATGATAAATTATTATTTAACTTGATTTAATTCTTCTAAGATTAGTTTAATATCTTCCAGTAGATTTTCAATCTTTTTAGAAAGTTCATCAGATATCCCTTTAATTGAATCTTCTACCCCAGGTATTATCTTTATATCAGAAATTTGTATTTCGTTTGATTGTTTTTCAAGTAAAGCTTTAACACCTGCCTGAACGGATTCTGCCATAACAACATGATCTGCTGATGCAAGAACAACTCTTTTAAGTTCAGGCAAATCTACACCCTCAGCCTGCAAATAAATTGGCTCTGCATACAATATAGAATCTGCAATAGGAATAACTAACAAATTACCCCTTATACAAAACGACCCCTCCTGGCATCTTAATGTAAACCATTCTGAAATTATAGGATCATTATCCATACGTGCTTCAATTTGTTCGGTACCATAAATTGTTAAATCTTTAGGAAAATTATAAGCAATTAATTTACCATATTGATCTCCATCACTTCTTCCAGCAAGCCATCCTATTAAATTTTTTCTCTGATTAGGGGTGAAAGGACTCAATAAAACAAATTCAGTATCGCCATTTCCTGGCAGATTCATAACTAAATAATAAGGTTCAACTTCCTGCAAATCTCCAGATTGTCCAAATTTTTCCTGAGGTATACTCCATAAATCTTCGTTGTTATAAAAAATCTGTGAATCTTGCATATGATATTCAAGATATTTATCAGATTGAACTTTAAATATATCAATAGGATATCTAATATGTTCCCTTAAATCTGATGGCATTTCTGATAAAGGTTTAAAAACAGTTGGGAAAATTTTAGAATAAGTATCTATCAACGGATCAGAATTATCAGCAACATACAATTTAACTGTTCCATCATATGCATCAACAACTACTTTTACACTATTTCTAATATAATTAAATTTTCCTTCAAATGGCTCGGAATAAGGAAAATTATTCGAAGTAGTATAAGCATCCTGAATCCATTTTAATTTACCGTCATGTAACACGATATATGGATCAGAATCTAATTCCAAAAAAGGAACTAATTTTTTTACCCTATCTTGGATATTCCTTTCATATTGTATTTTACTTCCATTAGTAATTTCATCACTAATCATTAAATTAATATCAGAAAATTTCCATGCATAGACAAGCTTGATCAAAGGATTAGATAATAAAACTCCTCCCTTTCCTTTATAATTATGCCTTTTCAGAATACCTTCTTTTCCATCCTTACTTTTTTCTTGGTAATCAACTTCCATAGTGTTGGTATTTACTATCGCATATGGCATGGTGGATTCCCCGTAATATATTCTTGGGTTCTCTACAGAAAGATTTTCTTGCAATTTTCCATTCATTGAATTTACTTTTATAACACCGTCAGAAGGAATATCTTTAGAGAAAAAATATGGCTTACCTTGTGAATCAAAAGAATTAACCGGACTCATTGTCAAACCATATCCATGAGTATATTGTAAGAAATTATTAACCCATGTCTGTTTTTCCTCATCAAGTTTTTCTGGGGCAACTTCCCTAGTAGCTAACATAACTTGTCTGTATTCACCATCTATAGTATATCTATCAACATCTACATCTTTAAAATCATAATAAGGACGTATTAACTGTGTTTGTGTATAAACATCTTTAAGTGGATTATGATCCCATAATCTAATATTATTTAAAGTTTCTGCATAATCAGAAAAAATAGTTTTAGGTAATTCTGCACTTGCAGGGAAATAACTTTCTTCTATTTTATCTAACCCATATGCTAGCCTTGTAAATTCAATATTATTTGCAATATAATTTTTCTCTTTCACATACTCATTAGGAGTAACTGAAAATCTCTGAGTAAGAGTAGGCCATAATAATATTAATATAATATATAAAATACCCCATGATATAAGAGGAATATACACAAGAATCCTAGTTGAATATTTTATGGAAAAAGGAATTATAAAAGAAATCACTAATCCTAGTATTGCCATAATTGAATAAGCAATAATTTTTACATTTACATCAGTAAATCCTGCCCCAAAAACAACACCTTGTGTAGAGAACAAAACACCCCATCTGGAGAACAAAACTCCCACGCTAATTAATAAAAACACAATTGCAAACATAATTGGGATCTGTTTTTTTAAAATATTACTTTCAGAAAATTGTCTTCCAGCAAAAGCTGAATTAATAAATATAATGAATAAAGTAAAGATTATACATAAAACTGAAATAGCCAATAATCCTTTTTGGATATATGTATAAACTGGATAATTAAAAATATAAAAAGATAAATCTTTATTAAATATGGGATCGGAAACTCCAAAAGAAGATGAATTAAAAAATCTTAAAAACAATTCCCAATTAACAGAATTAGTAAAACCAATAATAACACTAACAGCAAATACTGCTATCATTAAAAGGTATTTATATAATTTTGGGCCAAGCATATTAAATGGTTCTGGTAATTCTGATTCAAATCCATTCCATGAATATTTAAAAGCAATGAAAGAACTAATACTCAAAGTAATAAGTGAAAGAAAGAACCCTATTAAAAATAAAAATATTTTTGTTCTCAGAATGGTTAAATAAATATCTTGATAATTTAATTGGCCAAACCATAATAATTCAGAATAAACATTCTTGAATATGTTTGCGAAAACGGCAAGGAGTAAAAAAGAAACAATTAAAATAATTATTGTTCTTGGAGAGATATTCTTTAAAATAGCTGGAATGGCTATATTTTCGTTATTTATATTATTCAATGTTTTCTCCTTAATTTACTATTAAAGTACCTTTGTTAAAATTATTTTTAGTAACTACACTAAATAATGCTCCTTCCTTTCTACCATCAATGATATGAGCCTCTTGTATCTTAGATAAAGAATGCAAACACGCTTCAAGTTTTGGAATCATGCCCCCTGATACATATGATGTTTTCACAAGTTTCTTTACCTGTTTCGAAATCAATTTAGGGATCACTCTCTTAGATAAGTCTATGACTCCCGGAACATCAGTTACAAATATTAATTTACTACAATTTATTGATCTAGCTATCTCTCCGGCAACACTATCAGCATTTACATTTAAGATCTGATCATCAGATTTTGGTTTTGTATTTAAACAAAGAGGAGCTATAACAGGAATATATCCTAATTTAACTAACTCAAATATAGATTTGGATTTAACTTTATCCACTTCTCCAACAAATCCAAAAGCAGGGTCTTTTAATTTTGCTGTAATTAATCCGTCATCTACGCCACTTAAACCTATTGCTTTACCACCAAGAATATTTAGTTGATTTACCATTTCTGTATTAACTTTACCGGCTAATACAGAAATAACTATATTTAATGTCTCTTTGTCTGTTACTCTTCTTCCATCAACAAATTTAGGTCTCTTGCCAACTTTCTTCATCCATTCAGAAATATCTGCCCCACCACCATGAACAATTATTGGGAAATAACCTTTAGATTGAAGTTTCACTACATCACTTAATGTAGTATCTTCAAAACCTAAAGTACTACCACCAACTTTAACGACTATAGTTTTTTTCATTAAATATGAATCTAAAGGGTTTTCAGATTTATTATTTGAAAACTTATCTTTATCAAAATCTCGAGATTTTGATCCAAAAAACTTATCTTTATCTGTATTATTATTAAGCATTGAATTTATGTGCTATAAGCTGAATTAAAAACTACATATTCTTCTGTCAAATCACAGCCCCAGGCAGTTGATTCAAAATTGTCTATATTAAGATCAATTTTAATTTTAATTTCCTTGGCATTCATTGATGTGATTACAGATTCTTTTGAAAATCTAACAGATTTTCCTTCATGGGCTATATGTATATCATTCAAATAAATATCAACATTATTCTCATTTATTTTTATCCCGCATTTGCCCAATGCCATCATTAATCTTCCCCAATTAGGATCTCTGCCATGAATCATTGATTTCACCAGCATAGAACCAATAATGCTTTTTGCTCCCTTTCTAGCATCTTTCGCACTTGCTGCTCCAACAACTTTGCATTCAATTAAATGGTTTGCACCTTCTCCGTCGGATACTAATTCTTTTGCCAAAGTTTCACATACATAAAATAAAGCTTCTAAAAACAATTCTTTTGATTCAGAATTGTTATCAATAGAATCTAAAGTAGCTTCTCCGTTTGAAATCAATAAAACTGTATCGTTTGTAGATTGATCGCCGTCAACACTAATCATATTGAATGTTTCATTAACTATGTTTTTTAATGCATTATCTTGAAAACTATGATTTAATTTTGCATCAGTTGTAATAAATGCTAGCATAGTTGCCATGTTTGGATGAATCATTCCAACACCTTTAGCGCAACCACCTATAGTTATAACCTGTCCATTAAACTCATAACTGACAGCTACTTCTTTGGTTTTTGTATCAGTTGTTAATATTGATTGAGCAAATTCTTTGCCCCCATTTTTAGATAATTTTATGTTATTAATATTTTTTCTAATCAATGCCATTGGAAGTTCTTCACCTATAAGGCCGGTACTACAAATAGCTAAATTTTGTTCTTCGCAGTTCAGAAAATCAGATGTTAATTTAATCACTTCTTTAGCATCTATTAATCCTTGATCTCCAACTCCGCAGTTAGCGCATCCACTATTGGCAACAACGCCTTTAACTAATTTTCCATTTATATTTTGTTTTGAAGCTGTAACTGAATGAGAAACTATTGAATTTTGTGTAAACACAGCTGAAGAATATGAATCTTTATTATTTGTCCATAAAATTCCCACATCAAGTTCGTCAGTATCGGTTTTGATACCAACATTAGTAGCCCCTGCCAAATAACCTTTAGGGGATGTCACAGTTCCATTTTCTATTATTTCAAACATTATATGAAAAAAAATTCAGCAATTAAACTTCATGATCAAGGGTAAGATTATATCATATCCCCTTATAAAAATAACATACAATATACAAATTATATCTAATTAATTTGATAGTCCTTCAAAGGTTTCTTGTCTATACATAGATCTTAACAATTTAAGATAAACATCTTTTGTAAGCAATGGTTCAAACTTATCTACTATCTCTTTCCCTTTTTCGCCATTCCCATGTAAAAGATCAACAACTGTCAAAGCCATAGCTTTTGCTGCAGTAATAACAGCAGAATTATAATCTTCCACAACATAATCAATTCCATGGCCATCACCAGATGCTGAATGAACATAGGGATGAATAGTTGGCATTAATTGTGATATATCCCCCATGTCAGTTGAACCACCTGAATGACCAGCTTGACCTACTTTATCATCACCCACCAAATCTGATGCATTTATTTTATACATTTCAGTAAGATTCTTATCATTATTAATTGGCAAATATCCTGGAAGTGTTGTTATTTCAACCTGAGCTCCTATAGCCATAGCTCCAGCTCTTAACGCTCTATCAACTTTCTCACTTGCA
>Ga0066863_10001259_pt1 | contig 12646 bp, 20 predicted proteins | sample ETN02SmetaG_2_FD_65495 | JGI IMG/M metagenome (GOLD analysis project Ga0066863, IMG submission 65495) | Marine microbial and viral communities from oxygen minimum zone, Eastern Pacific Ocean - ETNP2014F10-02SV253 | ecosystem: Environmental > Aquatic > Marine > Oceanic ...
AAACATTTCTTATGCATTGTACCTATCCTCAACAACAGACCAATCAATTACGTTGTAAAAATTCTTAACATATTCAGGTCGTCGATTTTGATACTGCAAATAATAAGCATGTTCCCAAACATCCAAACATAAAATAGGAATTGATGAAATTTTATTTACATCCATAAAACAATTATCTTGATTTGAAGTAGAATATATTTCTAAAGAACCATCTTTTTTCTTTCCAAGCCAAGCCCAACCAGAACCAAATTGAGTTGCAGCTGCGTTTGAAAATTCCTCAACAAACTTATCATACGATCCAAAGTTTTCTGAAATAATTGCTTTAAATTCAGAAGAGATTTTATTTGAACTCGGTTTATTCAAGGCTTCAAAAAAGAAATTATGATTCCACCATCCGCCACCATTATTTCTCAAACCAGCATTTTTAGATGCACGCTTGAATACAACTTTTGGATTATTACTTCGGATTTTTAACGCATCCAAAATCACAGTAGTCTTATTAGTATAAGCAGCATGATGTTTATTGTAATGAACATTCATTGTTTCTTTATCAATATACGGTTCCAAATCTCCAAGAGCATAATTTAATTTAATCTGTTTTACCATTCCAGTACTAATTGAAATAATTATATAAGACTATCCTACTTGAAGCGTTATGTTTATAAACTCAAATCTAGGAGCTAAATTGGCGAGGTAGCTCAGTATGGCAGAGCGTCCGTTTCATGAGCGGAAAGTCGGGGGTTCAAATCCCCCTCTCGCCATTGAGTTGCGAAACTCTTAAAAAGCAAAAAGAAAACCAAATCTTATGCATCCATAGCTCAGTCTGGTAGAGCACCTGCCTTGTAAGCAGGGGGCCGCGGGTTCAAATCCCTCTGGGTGCATTCATTCGTTAAATATTGAAAAAAAGCCAGCTCTTTTCTTTCCCGTTTTCTTCTTCAACTGCCATTCAATATTTTTAAAAGCCCAAGAAGCCCAGCTTTGAAGAGTTTTACAATCTTTCAAATCAGGATCAGAAATTGCAGTATTAAGAATTACCTGTCGTTCAGCAACAGACTTAGAATCAACAAACCTATTTCTAAGTTCAACCAATGCATCTTTACATTCACGATATGTTGCCATTTTATTTTCGACTAATAACAAATTCTTCCAATTCGTTAGCTCTTTGACGTTGAATTGTACGACTGCCACGTTTACGCTTAGCAGTTATTCGATTCATAAATATACGATAGGACAATCTGTTGTTTAGCCACTTAATAAAATCATCACCAAGACCCAATTCCAATGCGGCTTTTTCAGCTTTAACTTGAGATATTACCATACTTACTAAAAGGTAAGATTGTATAAAATGTTTTCTACACAATTCCTAAACGATTTAGACTGTATCCAATCCAACATACCAAGATAAGATAGAACACCATCCACCCTTTAGTTGCCGGAAATACTCTAGAAAATTTCTTCCAAGTATTAGTATACCAGTTCAAAAGTTTCGGAGAAAACCAAACAATTAGGTTTCCACAAACACTATCTAAAAGTAAAAGGTAAAAGATAATTGCTTCAATGGTTAATACCATAAAGAACAAATAATATTATCATATAAAAATGTTTACTAAGATTCATACAATCGTCTCCCATATTCAAATAAAAATGCTCGCGCTTTAGGAGAGAGGCTTCTATGGCCTTCATTAACAACAAGTCCCTTACCACTTAAAACATTAAGTGCAGAAAAATAACCATTACCAGTTCTTTCCTGCAATCCAAGAACACGAGTATTTCCATGAATTGCAAAGTCATGCACAAATTTAGATAGATTATCACTATTAAGAATAAGATTCTCAACATCTACAAATTCTTCATCATCCATAAATTTATCTTCTAAACCTTTTTCGATTTTATAATTGTTAACAGATTCTTTCCAACTACTTCGCCGCGTCAATAAAACATATTCCTTTTCACTAACTATTACATTAACCATAACCTCAACTCTCCAACCCAATAAAATAAAAAGCTTACTTAATCGCATCAACACCAACAGCTTCACTGATATTTGAAAATCCATCCCTTTCAAGCAATTTAACAAGACCTTTATTTATTCGTTTAACAGTTCCAGGTCCACCATAAATCAGTCCAGTAATTAACTGGACTAGCGAAGCACCATTTCTTATTTTCCGATAAGCATCTTCGGCAGTAAAAATTCCCCCAACTCCAATAAGAATATACTTTCCTGAAGTTTTTCCATAAATATATTTAATAAGATTATCACTCTTCTTTGAAACCAACTTGCCACTAATTCCTCCTTTATTCCTAAATTCTCCAAGATCACTCACAACTCCTCTTCGAGAGTTAGTCAAGTTTGTAAGAACAAATCCTTTAATCCATTTGTACTTCGATACAATATTAATAACTCCATCAATATCTTTTCGAGACATATCAGGTTTCATCTTTAAAAAAACAGGTTTGCTAAATTTGATCTTATCAACTTCTCTAAGCAACTTACTAAGACGATTAGGTTTACAGAAAGGTTGACTATCTGAGATATTTGGACAACTTACATTAATTACAATGAAATTCCCACAACTTTTCATTTTTTTCAAACCAGAAACATAGTCTTCAATTGATTCTCTCTCAGTCATTGGTTTATTTGTGCGAGCAACAGAAACACCAATAGGGATTCCAAACTTACCTTTAAGTCGTTCAGAAATAACTTTCGCGCCATCATTACAAAGCCCATAGTTTACTACAAGACCCTTATCTGAAGGCAAGCGCAATAATCGAGGTTTAGGATTGCCTTTAGAGGCTTCAGAAGTAACAGAACCAATTTCCTCAAATCCAAATCCAATTTCCGGGATGAAATTAACTAATTGTGCATTCTTATCAAAACCAGCAGACAAACCAACCGGATTATCAAATTTAATTCCACCAACTTTAGTTTTCAAAGAAGGATGAGAATATATATAGACCTTACCAAACAATTTTTTAAATGGAGTCATACCAATAAAGTTTCCCAAGATAATAACCGAATCATGAACGATTTCCGGATTAATTCTGAACAAGATTGGACGGATAATTTTATACATACCAGAATTCAGCAACAAGACTTTATAGCTTTAGCGAAAGAATCCTTTTAACATCAATTGAACTAACTTTCCGACGCAGCTCCATTTGTGCTGAAGCTTTAACCAATGGAATCAAATCAGGAGATAATTTTCCCAAAAGTTTATCAGAGAGTTTAACATTAATTTTCCGAGCATCACGAACATACTTTTTCAAAAATTCCAAATCACCTTCACAAATCTTAACTTCTTTTCCGGCACGATTTGCAATCTCGCGAAACTTCCCAAGTCTAACATTTTTCTCAACAACATTCAAATCACTACTTTTAATCGTTCGTTTAGAAGTCTTAGATTTAACAGAACCTAACTCATTAACAAATTTTACTAATGGTTTAATATCTCCCGAATCATCTACAATATTCAACTTAAACTCGGGAGCAAATAAAACTAAAGCCAACAAAGATTTAATCCTCTTCTCAACAAGAACACTTGGACCAATAAATTCAGGAAGAACCAACCAAGCACTACTCGAAAATTGCTCATACTTTTCAGCGTAGAATTTCTTCTCAACCAGTTTGTTAAACTTCTTGTCAAGCTTCCCTGAAGAATAAACTCGAGGCAACAAATCCCGTCCAGAAATCAAAAAGGAATAACCCATTCGTTTAATTTCAACTGAAGATTTTCCTTGTTTAATTCTACGAGAAACTTTATGATAATCGTCAGCAGACAAATAATTCTTCAAAAAATTCAAAGAAAATTTATCTCGTTTTTTGTGAAACTTTAGCAATTTAACAACATCAAGAAATTTATCTCGCATAATAGTATAACAAATCTAAGCTTAAAATAATTATTATAGCGGGCCTGACAGGATTTGAACCCGCGACACCGAGGTTAAAAGCCTCGTGCTCTAACCAGACTGAGCTACAGGCCCACAGTCTGTAGATATCTGATTAACTATGCGCTTTAAAAATATGTCGATAAACTTTGCTGAAAAAGCATTCAGCCATTTTTTAAATTTTAATTGCAGGAATAATACATGCTCAGAACTAATAATATTAAAAATAGCTTAAATGCATCCTCTAACTTCTTAATATCGCTACAAAACCAAGATGGTTCATGGAATGACCCTGAACCTGAAGAAATTACGCGTGATTCACTTTACAAACAGCCAATTGTAACTACTGCACAAGCGATTCGTGCATTATTATTCAACTTAAAACCTGAATACGTTTCTAGAATACAAAAAGCAGTAAATTATTGTAGTTTAGTAGATACAGAAAATATTAGAGATTTCGGAGTTTTAGCATGGAAACTTACAGCAATTAGTTATGCAAATACAGATATTAATAATTTAACTAAGACCAAAATACTAAATCATTTAATTAACAAACAAGAAAAACACGGTTTTTGGATGGCATACCCTTCAACAAATTATATTGTAAATTATAATGTATTAGATGCTCTAAAAAATCACGATATTCCCGATAAAACAAAAACCAAGTTTATTAATTGGTTAGAATCAATAAGATCAAAAGAAGGAGGTTGGGGATTTAATCCTGAAGATAAAAAAGAATACATAACTGCAACTACTGCCTCAATTTTTTCACTATTAAATTCAGGAAAACAAGCAAGCTCAGAGTATCTTATCAAATCTCGAAAATTCATAGAATCAAAACAACTAGAAGATGGACATTGGATTGCAAAAGCCGAAGACGGACACAGAAATGCTGAAGCAACCGCAGCAGCAGCATTAGTATTAATGATTCTTTCAGACAATCCATTCAATCAAAGAGTTGAGAAAGCAATTGATTATTTACTTTCAATACAAAACTCCAAAGGACATTACTCACGAGAGTCAATACATTCAATAAGATATGTAACTAATTTATTCAGTTTCTATCTATTCCTAAAAGAAAGCTTAAATTCAGCTGAATCAGAATTCTTAAAATCAAATATTAAGAATAAACAAGATATAACAAATTTCTACTACCGAAAATTTGAATCAAATTTAAAATCAAATTTAAAGTTAATGAGTTTTCAATCTATATTAAATTCAAAGATTCTCGGAACAACTTCTCGAGCAATAAGTAGAAGAATTGAAATTATAAATATATTAAACAAAAATAAAAGTCTAGTAACTGCAGAAATAATTGAAAATCTGCAAGAACTAGAAGAATACAAATACCTAAAGAAAAAGACACATCTAACTCAAATAAAATCAGATGTTGAATATCTAAAAGATATAAAATTAATTTATGAATTAAACGGAGAATATATTTTAGGATTTAAGATAAAATGAAACAAAATAAATTAGCGGATGAGCTTGTAAGAGAATTTGGATTATATAGCAAAAATTACAAAAACAAAATTGAGAATCAAAATGGAAAGATAGTTTCAATTTATAGTTTTGGTACTGCAGGAACTTCTGAAGAAAATGAGTCTTCAGACTTAGATCTAAATGTTGTTTTCAGAGATGAATATGTTTCAGTAAAATCAAGTCGAGATAAAATTAACAATCACTTAAAAAAAATAAAGCAAGGAAATAAAGATTTAGATATTTGGTATATTGCGGAGAAATGGTTCAAGAATCCTGCAAAACATTTAAGAGGAGGACCTCCAGATTCAGAAAATACCGTTGGATTAGATGAGATAATTGGTACTGTAATGTTAAACAATCAAATTAATCAAAGCACTGAAACTTACGTCGGAAAAAGCCTCGACGAAATAGTAAATCATGTTAAACCGTTTGTAGATTCACTAGACGGATTTGAAATGGTTATTTATTCTCAAGCAGAGTTTGCAAGAGGAGCATTCAATAGAATTAATACAAATGACCAAATAAAAAAAGATGGAAAAATTGCAAAAGCAATTCTATTTTCAGCGTATGGTTTACATCTTTTAAATGGCGGTAAAACAGTTAAAGTTTCAGATCAAGGATTTTATTCAAGTATAAGAGACAAAGTTCTAGAAAGTTTATCGTTACCTGAGCCCGTAATAAATCTTATTCAAGAATCAGCAGAAGTCAAAAAAGGAAATAGAAGTTTCGAATGGGATTGGACTAAAGAGTACCCTGAACATAATAATATCCGAATGCAAAGAATTTGCGATTCAATGGAATTTTTAATTAATTCGTCAGCAGAAGTTGCAGAAAGAAAAGGATATTTTTTAGACAAGCAAAGAACAATAAGAGTAAGAAATAGAGTTCTAAATAAATCTGAAGAGATTGTAGGAATGTTATTGGAAGATCCAAACGGTTTATGGAGTCTGGAAAAACATTTTCATGAAACTCTAGAACTTTACGCTAATGAATTCGAAAAAAGAAAATATTCTGAAAAAGTTAAGGAGTATTTATGGAATTTAGGATACGGAAAAGGCTCAACAAAATTATTACATGAATTACCTGACCAAAGTCTAGAATTAAATATAACAAAGAAAGAAGAAATACAACAAACACTAAGAGGACAATTAGAACCTTACCAACACAGATTCCTAAATGATCTAAATACAATTCCCGATGAATTAATTGATGATGCACTTGAAGTTTACAATTTTATCCATAAGCTATCAAATCGAGAATTTATTTTAGGAGATTTAACTTCAATAAGAACTTTACCAACAAAGACTTCATCTCTTAAATCAGAATCATTAGATAATATAATCTCAAGAGAAGATTTTCAAACAGATTATGCAGTATCAAGAATAATATCTTTAGGAAAAGATAATGCAAGAACTATCGACGGACCATTTAATGAATTATATAATCGAGGAATTCGTGACGAAGAAAACGGAAATTTAATCGATGCATTATCTAATTATTTAGCATGTATACAAAAGAAAGATTATGAACCTGCAAAAAACAGACTAGCAGAAATTTCAGGGATGATTCAATCTCAATTCCAGTTAGCAAACAAATTTCCAAATATTCCAACAGAAATTGAACAAGATATTATAAATTATTTGCATACTATTCCAAATTCTAAATCTCTTGTAAATCAAATAGATGAACTATTTCAAACAATGAACACAGAAGATTCATTTAAAGATGAACTTTACAAAACTTGCAAAGAAATTGTAGAACAATCAATGACAGTAGGTAGAGCAAAACGAACAAAAATTTACAAACCTGTAAGAACTATTATGAACTCAATAAAAAAATATACTGAAGTAGGAAATCATAAAATCCCAAATATAAATTTTAATAATGCAACAAAACAGGCTTTTTATAATTTAGCTAAAGGAAAATAATATGGATTTAGTTAAGTATAGACTATCACAAGAGGAACAAACAGTAGAGGAAGGATTTCTATCAATATTAGATAAACAAGATCCACTATCAAGTGAATCTGATTATGTACTACTAACTCCAGGAGAAATAATTCCTAAAAAGTCATATAATGCAGTTCTTAGAAGTGGAACTCTTGCAGAAGTACAATTGGAAAATAGATTATACAGAACAAAAGATAATAATTTAGTTGAAGTAGGTGCAAAAGTTCAAATTGAGTTAGATCCAAATCACATTTACGAATTTATGAGTGAGTTAATTACACAACAAGATTTGAATTTGGAAAGACTTGAAGAAAAATTAAATATCAAAACAACAATTCATAGACAAGTTTCTGAAGGAATACAAGATCTATCTGAAATGTTTCCTGAAAACAAAGAGATTATTTCAGAATATATGGAGAATGAGATTGTTAATTCATTAACTTCTTACGGATTAAGGCTAAGAACAACAATCACTATTGACAGGCCAGATATTGAGACTAAAAATTTAGTGGAAATGAACAAACTTAAGGTTGAACAATTAGAAAGTGAACAAGGAATTTTTGAAACAATGGCAGAACTTTATTCAAAAGAGGCTGAAATGATGAATGCAAAAATAAGAGCAAGTCCGGAATATATTCAAGATCAAATTCAACATGAAAGAGATATGAAAGAAACCGAGGCATTTTTCGCTCCAGCAAGAGATAAAATGCTGGAATTAATGGAAAAAAATGAAGAGGGTCAAAATACATTTATCCAAGTAGGAAAAGGTGGGACAGCAAATATAGATATTGGAAAGAAAAAGAAAAATAACAATTCTTAAAAACAAACTAAAACATCAAGATTCATGCTTGGGTAGCTCAGTATGGTAGAGCGCTGCATTGGTAATGCAGAGGTCAAGAGTTCAAATCTCTTCTCGAGCATCACTTTCTAACAAAATGATAAAAGTCAACCAAGAACACAACCAAAGCAATTAATTGAAGAACAATCTCAGAATGAATATAACCGTAGTAAAATATTAACGGAGCAAAGATAAACGCAGGGATAAAATTGTAAAGAAATTTCTCAATAACACGTGCTCTCACTTTCAAAAATTGAGAAATCCAAACAACTAACCCATCTTTCATAAATTTAATCCACTTCAATATTTTTTATAGTTAATGAATTTCAAACCCCTTTTATGTGTTAATATAAGAAAAAGATATGCCAAAAGATCTAATAGATCGGTTACATGAACAGAACGAAAGAGTAATAAAAATGAATTTGGAAGAATTAGAATCTGAACATAGATCAGTTCTAGGAAAGTTGGTTGAATCAAAAGATAATTATACTGAATTATATGCCTATTATTTTAGCTTAGTTGTAGAATTATATTCAAGATATGTTTTAGATAATAAAAACGGAAATTTTGCAAGAGCAGAAGAATACAGAAACTCTTTACAGAGGAAAATTGAAGACTAAGATAAAGACTTAAGATCTTTCTTCTCCAATTTTGAGAAGAATTTAATCAACACAGCAACAACAACAGTAGTAATTGGAACTGCTGGAGCAAATATATTCAAAGGATCATTATTCATAAAGACTCCAAGTTTCACAGCCATAAGAATTATTATCAAACTTTCAATATCAAGACTAAGCATTGATGAAGCAATCATACCTGGAGCTGGTAATTTATCTCGATGAGCAAGGAAATAAGTTACTGAGAACTTAACTGCTAAACTCAAAAATACAAAGAATGATGCAATCCCAATAAATTTCCATATTTGAATTAAGTCTAATTCTAAACCGAACCATCCAAAGAACAGAGGAACAAATATTCCATAAGACAGTGCTTTAATTTTATCGGCAAATGCTCGGGTTTCAGAAAACTCAGATTTAGCAACAATCATTCCTGCTAAGAAAGCACCCATTATTGCAGAGAATCCCAAGATGTCTGTGAGATATGCAAAAAGCAAAACCGTAATGAAGGTAATTGAAAATTGAGCTTCAGCACTTTCTAGTTTTGCAAGACCTTTGGACATCTTTGACATTATTTTTGAAGCAAGCATAAACAGTGCTATAAAAATTCCAACACCAACAACCTTTCCAAGAATTTGATCATAACCGCCCCCAAAGACGATGGAAAATACAGTCAATAAACTTAACCCAACAAATATGTTTACAACAGATATATTCAATACAGACATACCGAATTTTGTATTAAGCAAGTTTCTAGAAAGCAATAATTTTGCAGGAACACCCAAATCAATAACTGCATATGCCAGTCCCAAGAATATTGCTTGAGTCATAGTAAATATTGTGCTGAAGTAAAGTGCCATAACTATAAATGTTGAAATTAAGATACTTAATCCTATTTTCAAAGCGACTCTATCTTTAAGCATAGCTGCTTCATTTTTCTCATTTAATCCGGCCAAGAACAAAATTAAGACTGAACCAACAATTGCAAATTCTTCAATCTGATGAGGATCAACAAGATTTAGGAGAGAACCACCCAGAAGAACTCCTGCTAATAACTGTCCTAAAACAGCATCAAGACCAATTCGTTCAAATAGTTCACCAAGAAAAAGAGAAAGACCAATAACCAAGAACAGTGCCAAGAGAATACTTTCAGATGGGTGAAATGAAAGTCCATATTTTGAAAGTAACGAAGTTGTAGACATTTTATCAAGCAAGGTGACGTACTAATTCACCTATAGTAATTACCCCCCTCACTTTATCTCTAACTATAACTGGAATACACTTTATTTCTTCCCGATACATCTTAACTGCAATATCTTCAACTTTATCTCCAGGACTTGCAATAACATTATGTTTTTTCATAAAATCTTTGGCTTTCTTACCAAAGAATTTCTTCTTTATGCCAAAACCCAATATTCCAATTACTTCTTCGGAACTCAAATTACGTTCAGGAATAACTGCCGACAACAAATCCATTTCATGAATCTCTCCAAGAAATTTACCTTTTTTATTTATGACAACAAAAACATCAACATCACTCCGTCTCAATTTAGAACTTATTTTTTTCAAATCGTCATCAGGATAAAGAAAAACCGGTTTTCTCATCAAAGACTTAACTAAGACCATAAAATAAATAGCCTTAAGTTTTATTTAAAGTTTTACTTCAACTTTATAATCTTAATTTCAAAATCACAAGTTTTACAATTAAATGAAACTCCAGGTTTTCTTTTATTTTTACCAGTATTCAAATTTTTAATAGTAAGCTTTCTCCGCTCAAAAGGAATTTCAATTTCACCAGAATGACCTTCAGGACAAGTATATTCAATACTTGCAGTCAATGAATCCTCATATGCTTCTTTCTCAACACTATGATCACATTCAGAACAAACATATTCCTTGGATCGAGATTTAACTTTACCAGTTTTAGGATTAACAGGTTTTCCCATCTTAACCTTGCCACATTTAGTACAATTCTCCTTGAAAACCCAAACTCGAACAGTTCCGAACTCATCCTTTCTACGAGTATGATAAACAAGTTCACTCATAGATTTAGGTTTTCTCAAAGCGCAACCTCACAAAGACAAGTCCCCCATTTACGAGAATTAGCTCGAATAACTTCATAATTATTTTCAGCTGCAAAGTTTTGGCAATCTAATACACAATAACGATGTTCATCAACAGTATATTTCTGAAAAGGTCGCCATTCAGTTGCACCAACTTGTGTAAATTCGACTGAATTTTCAAAAAAGAATATCTTTGTAGGATTTGCTTGAGGATTTACAACATAGAATCCTGTAGCATCAGAATTGTAAGTATTTGCTTCGTATACGAAGAATCCAAGTATAACTATTAAAATTAAAATTATAGAGTTAGATTTTAGTCTCAATTTAGTTTTTAACATAAATCTCTATGTATGAGAATTTTTAAAAACCTATTCCTATGCAACAACTTCTTCACCAGGAGGAAGTCCTCGCGATTCAAGTTCAGGATCAAAAGTTCCTGATCTACAATTGCTTTCGCATTGTTTCGCATTCTCAGTGTCAGAATATCTGTATCCACATACCTCGCATACTTGATAGCCCTTAATCTCTTTAACCATAGCGGAAACTCTAATATTTAATTTAAAAAGGTGCCGAAACGACTAAGAGTTCTTTTTGTTCTTCTCTTCTTTAATTATATTCTCAGCTTCAGAAAGAACAATTCTTCTACCTGAAAAGTTTTTAGAATGTAAACCTCTCCAAAGTAATCGCGAGTTTTTCTTTAAAAATGCAACTTTATTTCTTGCATATTCAGCAGTTCCAATTACAGCAACACCTTCAACGATATTACTCCAAGTTTTTCCTTTCGCCAAGGCATCCTCCCGTAATCGAACATACTCAACAGTAGTCATAATATTATAGTTCTCAAATTTAATTAAACCTCGAGAATCTAAATATCTCCAGAGCCTACGATCTGGTGTCTTTGAAACAACACCCAAACCCAATAACGATATTGCCAGAGTAGATAGTCCGATAAGGATTAGAACTATTGTTATTAATTCCATAAAAAACTAAGTCAATAAGACTTTATTTATGTTACTGAAACCAACCCAATAACTAATACAGCAACAACTGACCAGATTATCTTACCAATTTTCTTCTCAAGATTGTATGCCGACAAAACGATTCCTGTAAAAATTGCTAATTCAAAACAAAGTTATTCTTCTTCGTCAGGTATTACAAAGAGATAGTTTTATTTCAGTTTAACGGCTGTTCCATATACTAACAATTCTGCGGCTGCCTGAGTTACAGCTGAAGTCATGAATCTAACATTAATAATTGCGTCTGCATCCATTTTTATTGCTTCATTAACCATTCTGTTATTTGCTTCCTCTCTGGCCTGACTTAACATATCAGTATATGATTTTAGTTCTCCACCCACTAAAGATTTCAACCCAGCACCTATATCCTTACCTATGTGTTTGGACCTTACTGTGGTTCCCTTAACTATCCCTAGAATCTTTATGATTTTTTTCCCTGGAATGTCAAGAGTATTAGTAACAATCATTTTTTCTTAACTTCCTTGATTTTTTCAATTTTGTTCTCTTCATTTTTAAATATAATTAATGAGAGTCCAATGATTATTAATATGGAGCTTCCAACAAAATCTTTTTTTGAAGAAAAAGCAACGATTAACCCACTAATTATGGAAACAAGTCCCAAGATAACTTGGCTTTTTATCATACTTTAATTATAAACTTTCTGTTTAAAACTGTTGTTTTCCACTTAAACATCTCTAATTCAAAACCTTGATAAATGGTTTTTTGTTAAAGAGTAATAATGGTGTCTAGAGCTTGGTTCATGAAATTTAGCCCAACTGAACCCGTAAAGATTGTT
>Ga0066863_10001260_pt1 | contig 12640 bp, 10 predicted proteins | sample ETN02SmetaG_2_FD_65495 | JGI IMG/M metagenome (GOLD analysis project Ga0066863, IMG submission 65495) | Marine microbial and viral communities from oxygen minimum zone, Eastern Pacific Ocean - ETNP2014F10-02SV253 | ecosystem: Environmental > Aquatic > Marine > Oceanic ...
GCTTATAAGTTTGAATCTTTTATAATATGGGGATTAACTGCAATGATGACAGTAGATTTTCTGAATATTACATTAGATGCTGGAATTGATTTAAAAACAGAAGGAAATTAACAAGGAGGACAAATGTTATACAAATTAGGCGAAGACGTACCAATTACTGATGATGATTATTATGTAGCAGAAAATGCCATAGTTTTAGGCAATGTAAAACTTTGCAAAGATTCAAGCGTTTGGTTTGGGGCTGTTCTGAGAGGAGATTTCGAGATGATTACTGTAGGAGAGAGAAGTAATGTCCAAGATGGATCAGTTTTACACACTGACATTGGTTTTCCGGTAGTTATTGGGAAAGACGTAACGATTGGTCATAAAGCTACGGTACACGGTTGTTCAATTGGAGATGGAAGCCTTATCGGGATTAACGCTATCGTGTTAAACGGAGCAAAGATTGGAAAAGGTTGTTTAATAGGAGCAAACTCATTAGTAACAGAAGGAATGGAGGTACCTGATGGGTCTCTTGTTATGGGTTCCCCAGGTAAAGTTAGGCGAGAATTAAGCGACGAACAAAGCGAGGGTTTGCTATTGCGAGCTCATCAGTATGTAGAGAATTCGAAACGCTTTAAGAATGAACTAGATAAGCTTTAGGAGAAAATTATGAAAACAGAAGAAATTACTTATCAATATGAAGACAAAGATTATTTGGGCTTTGTTGCATACCCGGAAAAAGAAATAGCGCCTTTAGTTCTTATAGCTCACACCTGGGCTGGAAGGGATCCCTTCGTTGAAGAAAAAGCTAAGCAGTTAGCTGAACTTGGTTATGTCGCCATGGCAGTGGACATGTATGGAAATGGAAAAGTAGGCTTAACCACTGAAGAAAATCAATCTTTAATGACCCCTCTTGTTGAAAACAGAGACCAATTAAAAGGGATAATCAATGCTGCTTTAACCAACGGAAAGTCTCTCAAGGGAGTTGATATCAATAATATTGCAGCTATAGGTTATTGCTTCGGTGGTTTAGTAGTGTTGGATCTTGCGAGATCGGGCACTGAACTCAATGGAGTAGTTAGCTTTCACGGTTTGTTGATGGGATCCGATATAGCTGAAACAGGAATAAAATCTAAGGTTCTGGTCTTACATGGAGAGAGAGATCCAATGGTCCCTTTGGAGATGGTAGATGAGTTTCAAAAGGAAATGACGGAAGCTAAAGCTGATTGGCAATTACATAGTTACGGAAATACTTATCACGCATTTACTAACCCTGATGCAAATGACCCTTCGCTTGGGACGCAATTTAGTGAAGATTCAAACAAAAGGTCCTGGCAGTCCATGAAAAACTTTTTTGATGAGATATTTTCATAAGTAAATGAAAAAAAACCTTACTACTAATGAGATTAGAAATATTTTCCTAGATTTTTTTCAGGAAAAGGGTCACGAGTTAGTAGAAAGCGCTTCTTTAATTCCGTTAAATGACCCTTCACTACTCTTCACTAATGCAGGCATGGTTCCTTTTAAGGATTTACTTCTAGGAGTTGAGAAAAGAGCCTACACAAGAGCCACTAGCTCTCAAAGGTGTCTAAGGGTCGGTGGAAAGCACAATGACCTAGATAACGTAGGTTACACGGCGAGACACCATACTTTCTTTGAGATGCTAGGAAATTTTAGTTTTGGAGATTACTTTAAAGAAGAAGCAATAGAATTTGCTTGGGAACTTTTAACTGAAAGATACGGTATACCTCCAGAAAAATTATGGATAACAGTACATAAAGATGATGATGAGTCTGAACAAATATGGATAGAAAACATAGGGATTGATCCAAATAGGATCTCAAGGCTAGATGATGATGAGAATTTTTGGACCATGGGGGACACAGGACCTTGCGGGCCTTGTAGCGAAATTTACTACGATCATGGTGACCACATAGAAGGTGATCCACCAACTATGGACAGTGATCCAGGGGATAGGTTTATAGAAATTTGGAATTTGGTTTTTACACAATTTGATAGATCTAAAGATGGCACTTTAAGTCCATTGCCTAATCCTTGTGTAGATACAGGCATGGGTTTAGAAAGAATGGCAGCCGTTCTTCAAGAAGAGCAAAATAACTACGACATAGACTTATTTATAAAGTTAGTTGCTAAAGCCGGTGAACTGACAAATAGGAATGATCTTAGTAACCCTTCCTTAAGAGTAATTGCAGATCATTTAAGAGCAAGTTCATTCTTGATAGCTGATGGGATTGTTCCAAGTAACGAAGGAAGAGGCTATGTTTTAAGAAGAATAATAAGAAGAGCATTAAGGCACGCAAACAAGCTAGGAACGAAAGGGACATTATTGGCTTCGATGGTTCCTACGTTAATCGAAGAAATGGGGGATGCACATCCTTTACTTAATAAAGAATCTAAAATTATTGAAGCAAATTTACTACAGGAAGAAGAACAATTTTCTAAAACGCTTAATCAGGGCATGTCCTTGTTAGAAAATGAGATTGAAGAACTGGATGGGCAACTTTTATCGGGAGAAATAGCCTTTAAACTCTATGACACTTTTGGTTTTCCTGTGGATATGACTGCAGACTTTGCTAGAGAAAAAGGTTTAGAAGTTGATTTAGTAGGCTATGAAAAACTGATGCTTGAACAAAAAGAAAGGGCAAGATCTTCAAGCTCTTTCAGTTCAGTCATACCAGAGTCATTGTCTATAGATGGATCTACAGAATTTGTTGGATATGATCAAACAAATTCAAACACTAAGATCATAGAATTAATAAGCTCTTCAAAAGAAACTAAAAGTAAGTCATTAATTGAGAATGAAGAAGGCGTGTTAATTCTAAAAGAGACTCCTTTTTATGCAGAATCAGGTGGTCAGATAGGAGACAAAGGAACAATAAGCGGTAAAGGATTCATATTTGATGTTTTGGACACTCAAAAGATAGGCGATCATCATGGACATTTTGGCGTTGTAAAAGAAGGCAAATTAAAAGCAGGTTCAAAAGTAAAAGCTCATATAAACGAAGAGCGTAGAGATAGGATTGCGCCCAATCATTCTGCTACCCATTTACTTCAAGCAGCGTTAAAACAAATACTAGGAGATCATATCGAACAAAAGGGTTCTCTAGTTGAGGAAAATAGGTTGCGATTTGATTTTGCCCATCCGCAGGCAGTTAGCTCAAATGAGATTGAAGAGATTGAAAATCTAATTAATCGCCATATAGAAGAAAATACTAGTTCTATTACTGAGATAACGACTATCGAAGAAGCGACTAAGAGGGGTGCCATTGCATTCTTTGGAGAAAAATATGGAGAAAAGGTTAGAGTTTTGAACTTAGGGAATGGGTTTTCAATTGAGCTTTGTGGCGGAACCCATGTTGCAAACACTGGGGATATTGGATTAATGAAGATAGTAAGTGAATCAGGAATCTCTGCAGGCGTTCGTAGGATAGAAGCGGTAACAGGTTTAGGTTCTAAGTTACTCTTACAAGAACTTGAACAAATTATGTCATCTATCTGTAATGAATTGCTAGTAGAAGACATTTCTAAGGACGAAAATACTAATGCTTTAAGTTTTACAAGAGAATTGCAGAAACAACTGCGTTCTTTCTCTAAGGAATTAAATATCTCTGAAGATCAGATCCTTAAAAGAATCATTCAAATAAATGAAGAGAATAATATTTTGCAAAGAACAGTAGAGGTAGGTGCGAGCAAAGCTGAGTTAAGTTCCGTAAAAAGCCCTCTGGAAGCAATTAAAGAACTTAATAAACTAAATAAAACACTAGATAGAGAGAACAAGAAAAAGGAAGCAGAAGATTTAGGCTCTTCAATCACCGATATACAAAATGAATTTGTAGAAGTAGGGGGCTACAACTTACTAGCGAAGAGCTTTAAAGATATTGATTCAAGCAGTCTTAGAGAAATGGCAGATAAGCTAAGGAATAAGAAATCTAATTCGGTTGTGGCCTTAATCTCTATAAGCGGAGACAAGTTACCTGCAATAGTTGCTTGCTCTAAGGATTCTACAATTGACGCTAGAGAAATACTAAAGCACTTGATCAATCAACTAGGAGGAAGTGGAGGTGGCAGGCCTGATTTCGCTCAGGGAGGAGTCGAGAACTCTGAAGAAATAGATATCGCTCTAACTTCGGTTTCAGATTTAATCCTTTCTTTAACTAAGCAGTAATATAGAATACCGCATTTTTTAAAACCTATGAGTAAACTGATAGTTAAGAAATTTGGAGGCACTTCTGTAGCTAATGTCGAAAGGATAGAAGCGGTAGCCGATAACATAGAACGAACAATAAAGGCAGGAAGTAAGGTCGCTGTAGTTTTATCTGCTATGGGAAAGAGTACTGATGATCTAATTGCCCTTTCTAAACAAATTAATCCTGAGCCAGATTTAAGAGAATATGACGCTCTTGTTTCAACAGGAGAACAAGTTTCAGTTGCTCTGTTAGCTATGGCCCTTCTTAAAAGAGGAATAAAAGGAAAATCTTATACCGCTTATCAGTTAGGGATAAGAACTAACTCTAGTCATAGCAGAGCAAGAATTCTTGATGTTGATGTAGACAAGATTACAAAGGAAATAGAGGAGGGCGCTGTCCCTGTTATAACAGGCTTTCAGGGGATGAATGAATTTGGCGATATAACAACTTTAGGGAGAGGGGGTTCAGATACCACTGGAGTAGCGCTAGCTGTTGCTTTAGATGCTGATGAATGTCAAATTTTCACTGACGTGGATGGTGTTTTTACTACAGATCCTAGGATTTATGATAAAGCTAAACTTCTTAAGAATGTGAGTTTTGAAGAAATGTTAGAGTTATCAAGCATGGGAGCTAAGGTTTTGCAGCTTCGTGCAGTAGAATATGCAAGTAAATTTAATATGCCTATAAGGGTTGTATCTAGTTTTAATGAAGGAGAAGGCACTTTAGTCCAAGAGGAGAAGAATATTATGGAAAGACCAATAGTTTCAGGAATAAGTAGCGTTGATACTGAAGCAAAGTTAACTATTAGAGGTGTTCCTGATATTCCAGGAGTGGCAGCTAAGATACTTGGTCCAATAAGCGATGCTGGCATAGATGTTGACGTGATTGTTCAAAATATTGGTGCGGATAAGACGACTGACTTTACGTTTACGGTAGATAAATCAGATTTCTCTAAGGCAGAGAAAATTCTAAAAGAAACCTCTAATTCTCTTGGCGGAGGGCAAGTAGAGGTTGATGATCAGATTGCTAAAATAAGCATAGTGGGGAGAGGAATGAGAGCTCATGCCGGAATAGCCAGTAAAATGTTTCAAGCCTTAGCTGAGAACGAAATAAATATATTAATGATTACTACCTCTGAGATTAAGATTTCAGTAGTCATAAGCAAAGATGAAATGAAAGATGCTGTAAGAGCTCTTCACGACGCATTTGATTTAGATAGAGAACTAGATACATAGTGGATTCATTAATAGAGCTTTTAGGTCTCGATCAAGGATTGCTCAGAGGCTTTGTATTTGGTCTAGTACACGTGGGCATCTTAATTATCGGTTATTACACTGGCTGGAGCATAAACAGGTTCTTAAAAAAGACCTCTAATGGACACATAGCTGGAATAATTGGTGCTGTTATAGCCCATATTTTGGCTGACCTTATTGCTTCTCTTCTGGATCCAACGATGAGATCAGCTGCAATAGGTATATTAATAGGTGGGCTATTGCCCCTTCTCTTTATTCCTTTATTAGAGAAGTACATTACTAAGAGTCATTCACATATTATGGTTGGAGATCATGAGGACATAGAAAAAGATCTAAAGTCTCATAACCTATAAATTTAGTTGTTTTTCTAGATAAGAATCATTATCATTTAGTGAACTATGAATGAATTTATTATTACTTTCAGAGAGACTCTTGAGGCCGCATTAATTGTTGGAATTATCTATACAGTTATTTCTAGGCAGGGGCTTACCAAAGAAATCAAACAACTTTGGTATGCGGTTATAGCTTCAATCATTACTAGTGTTGTGGTCGGACTTTCTTTAATGAGTATAAAAGACTCTATAGGAAACGCATCGATCGAAAAGTTAGTAGAGGCGGTTCTAATGTACGTGACTGCGGGTCTTTTGTGGTATGTTATTTTCTGGTTATCCAAACAGGTTAGCAACAAAGAGGCTTTAGAAGGTCAAACCTCTCAAGCTATTCAGACTTCGGGAATGGCTCTCTTTTTTCTAGTCTTCTTTGCAATTCTTAGGGAAGGGTTTGAAACGGCCATATTCCTCATGGGAAGTTTTTCTGTATTAGGCTCTTTCTCTTATGTGGGTTTCTTTTTGGGTATGTTCATCGCTGTTTTGATAGGGTACATGGTAGTCGTGCAAGGCAGAAAAGTAGACTTAACTAGATTTTTTAGAATAACCACTTTCTTGTTAGCTGTTTTTGCTTCTGGAATGATCGCTTATGGTACCCATGAAGCGGAGGAATTTTTGGTAAAAGGAGATCATTTAGAATGGGTAGGCTTAGAAGATAAAAGCTTAGAAGATGGAACTGTAATAAAAGCAAAAGACCAAATTGCAAGAGTTTGGAACGTGCATAAACCAAAGCCTTCATTAGCTGAAGGGGAGAGTGACTTCTTTTATTCCTATAATTTGCACGGTAAAGATAAATATTCGCATTGGCTTCATGACAAGGGCAGGGTGGGGGTGTTCTTAAAGGGATTTACTGGGTACAACAGCAATCCCAATTGGCCCGAATTCCTTTTGTGGTTTATTTCTCTAGCCTTCGGCCTTAGGCTTTGGAGAAAGTTCTACTTTTCTAAATAAAATACTTGTAAATAAGAATGATTCTCATCTATAATGAGAACGGTTCTCATTATGGGAATGATTATTATTTATTAAGGGACTAACAATGATAAAACTTTTATGGATAGCAATTGCATCTCTGTCTTTCTCTCTATTTGCTTCGCATATAGAAATTGAAACAATTGAGATTGTAGGTTCATTGGAAGATATTAAAGATGTTTCTGGTTCAGCTTCGATAGTAACTGAAGAAGAGCTTGAGACTTATGAATACACAGATATTCATAAAATTCTTTCTAATGTACCTGGCGTTAATTTTAGGCCTGAAGAAGGTTATGGCCTTAGACCTAACATAAGTATAAGAGGTACTTATTCCGACAGGTCTGGGAAAATAACGTTAATGGAAGACGGTGTTCTTATAGCTCCAGCTCCATACGCTGCTTCATCTGCTTATTATTTCCCAACAGCGGGAAGAATCTCAGGCGTTGAAGTGCTAAAAGGACCTGCTGCTATTTCTCAAGGTCCATACACCGTTGGAGGCGCTGTTAATCTATTAAGCACGCCCATAGCTGACGAAAATAGTGGTTTAATCAACCAAGAACTTGGAGAAGACGGGCATTCAAGAACACATATTCATTACAGTTACGTAGGTAATAACGGAGCTGTACTTGTAGAGTCTCACGCTTGGGAAAGCGATGGTTTTGATTCCATAAAAGGATACAGCAACAATACAGGTTTCGACAAAGATGACTTAGTTCTTAAATTCAGATTGAATTCAGATACGGATGCCGAGGTTTATCAAGAGTTGAATGTGAAATATCAAGATTCAGATGAGTTATCTGGACAGACCTATGTTGGATTAGCCGATGCTGATTTTAGAAGAGACGCTCATCAGCGTTATGGCTTAACGGCTTTAGATAATATGGACAATAGCCATGAAACTACTTCATTAAATTACTTAGTAGATTTTGGAGATGTAGAACTAAGTGCAACCATGTATGACAATGATTTTGCCAGGAACTGGTTTAAAGTAGACAAAATAGATAACGGTAATATTTATGGGCATGGTAATGGCATAAACAATATTATTGCTGCCGCTAATGCTGGTGAAGCTACTGCTATTGCTATTTTGCGCGGAACGAATGTCGACCCTGTAGAAATTAAATTAAAAAATAATAACCGTGCTTATACCAACGAAGGTACCGACCTCAAACTTAGATACAGTACCGATAATCAAACATTAACGATGGGTTATAGAGACACAGAAGATTCTGAAGACAGGTTTCAAGTGTACGCTACTACTCCATGGTTGGGAGGAAAGTTAGGTTCGTTAGTCGTGGGATCTGACCCAGGCTACAGCTCTAATAATAGGTTGACAACTGCCGAAGCAACAGCTTTTTATGTAAATGAAGAAGTTTATTTTGGAGATTTAACGCTTAATTTAGGCTTCCGTTCAGAAGAATGGACTATTGTTCAAGAGCGCTATGTTGATGCAGCCAGATCTGCAATAAATATTGAAAAGGGATATCCTAAAGTGTTATCTGATAACGATAATTCATTAATGGGATTCGGTGCCATTTATGATATGAATGACACCACTCAATTGTTCTTTGGTTTCCACGAAGGGTTTACTCCTACAGGCGGAGGAGCCGATCCTGAACAAGCTGATAACATAGAAATGGGTGTTAGGTATACAAATGATAGTACCTATATGGAGGCAGTTTATTTTGATACTGATTATCAGAATATGTTTGGTGAATGCACCGCTTCAGGTGGAGCAACTGGATCGTGTGAAATAGGAGATTCGTTCAATGCCGGAGAAGCTTCTATTAGCGGAATAGAACTGGTAGTGCAAACTGAAATGGTCTCTACTTCGGGAGTCAAATACCCTTTTAGTGTTGTATACACCTCTACCGACGCAGAATTTGATAACACTTTTGATAGTGATTTTTGGGGTTCTGTAACAGCAGGAATGGAAATCCCTGATCTCCCAGATAGTCAGTTAGCTCTTCAGGCTGGTTTTGAAACTCAAAACGGATTAAGCGGAAATGCAACCCTTTACTCTTACGGAAGCACATGTTCAGTTGCCAGTTGTGCTTCTGGAACAGAGGTTGATTCATATAGAGTAATAGATGCTTCGTTAACTAAAACTATGAATGAAGATCTTGATGTTTATATGGTTATTTCAAATATAACCGATGAAACAGATGTTATTGCAAGAGCACCTAAGAACGGAGCTAGAGCACAAATGCCTCGTTCTTTTATAGTCGGAATTCGTTACAGACTGTAGAAAAGGGTAACTAAAGAATCGCCTCCTCACGGTATATATGGCGAAAGATTATATGGCAGTTATATAAATCTAAGACCTTAAATTGTTGGGTTTAATTTATAATAATAGTAGATAAATAAGATTTTAGACTTGAATACATTAAAAGCAATTCATAGTAGGACCTCTGTTGCAATTCTTACGGATCCAGTCCCTAGTAAAGAGGAGATGGAAGAGATTTACAAAGGTGCCTTAAGAGCACCTGATCATGCTTGGTTGAGGCCTTGGAAGTTTATAGAAGTAAGAGGTAACTCTAGAAAAAGGCTAGCAGACTCTTTTATACAGGCTTCCGTGGCTTCAGGTGAGGAAATGCCCAAGAACTGAGGCAAAAGCTTGAAAAGGCGCCTTATAGAGCACCTATGGTTATCGTTTTGGCTGCTGATATAAAAGAACATCCAAAAGTCCCCAAAATAGAACAAATTATTTCCTTAGGAGCTTCTGCGCAGAATATACTCCTTGGCCTGCATGATTTTGGTTATTCAGCGATCTGGAGAACTGGAAAAATGGCTTTTAATCAGCATATTACTGATGCCTTAAAACTGCCTGCTAATTATGAGGTTATAGGATATCTTTACGTAGGAACGCCTTCCGGGCATATAAAATCCTTACCCGAACTAGAATTAAGTGACCATCTAACGAGGTGGGATTAAGCTTACATAAACTTTTCCAATTTAATTAACATACATCAATTTAATTGACATACATTATGACAATATTCTCTTCCAAAAACTCCCTAAACGTAGTTAAATGTCACTGATTTAAATATTTGGGGAGAACCTTATGAAACTTAAAGCATTATTTTTAGGAATTTCTTTAATCACGATACCTTCCTTTACCTTTTCTGCTGAAGAAGAATCATCTATCTTTGACGAGGTGGTTGTAACTGCTAGAAAAAGAGAAGAAACTTCACAATCTGTACCTATTCCAATAACTGCCTTAGGTGGTGATCAGCTGGAAGCTAGGAACATAACTGAAATCCAAGATATAACAAAACTAACTCCTAATTTGAGTTTTGAAGCTCAAGGAATTAATTCAACAGTAACCAGTGTTTTCTTGAGAGGTATTGGGCAAACTAACTGGTCTGAAACACAAGATCCTAAGATTGGAATATATATCGATGGTGTTTATTTGAGTAGAGCTCAAGGTGGAATGGTTGATTTAATAGATGTGGAACGTATTGAAGTACTCAGAGGACCTCAAGGAACTCTTTTTGGAAGAAACACAACAGCCGGATTAATTCATATCATCACAAAAGACCCAACAGAAGCCTTAGAAGGTTTTGCTAATGTAGGAGTTGGTACTGAAGGACACGTAGTCATGAGAGGAGTCCTAAACGTTCCCATGGGTGATAAATTATCTGCTAGATTTGCTGTGATGTCTAAAGAGACAGATGGTTTTATTAAAAATCAAATCACTGGAAAAGATCAAGGTAATGAAGATTCTCAATCTTTTAGAGCATCTTTTAAATACACAGGTGATGCTTATAAAGCTAGATTAACTTTTGATCATTTTGAATCTGACGAATTGGCCACGCTTTCAAGTTGTCGTTTTATTGCCCCAGAAAATGGTGCAGTAGCAACCGGTTTCCCTGCAGTTGCTTTCCTAGCAGGAACCTATGACACCATGAGAAAGAATTGTCAGGAAACAAGCAGATATTTAGGAAGAGACAATAACCCTAATCAAGGTGCAACTACAGACACAGATTCTTTTACTCTTACTCAAAGTCTAGATCTAGGTATAGGAACATTGACTATGATTTCAAATCATAGAGAAATAGAAAATTATAACGGTACTTGGGGTTGGGGTATGGGTAGTGGTAATTCACCTACGACTACAACCACAAACCTTTTAGATGTTATTAATTACGAACAGGAATTCGATGTTGATTCACACGAGATAAGACTGAGTGGAGACACTGATAATTTAAGTTGGACAATTGGTGCTTATACTTTTGAAGAAGACAATTATGGAATTACCGATGTACCTGTCCTAGGAGGATTTACGCCTCCAGCACCTACTGCATGGCCAATGTTTTATATGGTTATACCTGGAGTTCTTAACGTAGCCCAAACTGTAATGGGCACTCAAATGTTTGGTTCAAGAACTCAATACAACATTGTGACTAACGCCAACGACGCTTTCTTTGCTGAAGGCACTTATGTAATAAATGATAAAACAGATATAACCGTTGGAATGAGAAAAACAGAAGATGATAGAAAATACACAAGAGGCCAATATTTATATGGTGGTGCTTTTGACCCAGGTAATAATTGCCCTGGAAATATAGACCCCACTACGATGATGGCTAAAGCTGAAACTTGCTATCAAGAAGTTGATTACAGTGAAACTACTTCTAGAGTTATCTTAAGTCATGCTTATTCAGATGATCTACTGACTTATTACAGTTACAGTAAAGGTTATTCTTCAGGTGGTTTTAATCAGGCTATTGACATGAAGGCTTTCCTTCCTGAGATCTCTGATAACATAGAAGTTGGCTTTAAGAGCACTCTAAGAGATGGAAAAGTAAGATTAAATGGTACTTACTTCCATAATATCTATGAAAATCAACAAATAACGGTTGGAAGAGTTATTAATGGACAGCCTACAGCTGACATCATTAACGCTAAAGAGGCTAAACTTACTGGTATAGAGATCGATCTATTAGCTCAATTATCAGACGCTTGGGCTTTAACCATGACTTACGGTCATTTAGATGGAAAATACAATAGCTTTACTGTAGATGACTATTCTTATGACCCAACTACCTTTGTAACAACCATTACTCAGAGAGATCTAAGCGATACTCCGTTTGGTTATAATGGTGATGATGGGAAAAGTCATACTTTTGATATAGGTTTAATACACACTCAAACGCTAGCTTCCGGTGCTGGTGTTGTTAGTCAGATTAGTCTAAATAAAGTAGATAATTCATGGGGAACCATGAGGCATATCCCAGGTTCAGGCTTGTCTGGTTATAACATGGTAGATGGAAGGATTGCTTTCTCGCTTGCTGATGGAGTTACTACAATAACTTTATGGGGCACAAACTTAACCGATAAAGAGTACGTGGCGAATATGTTATGGCAAGGTGGAGATCCTGAAATAGGTGACCCTTCATTAGGAATGGCTGCGGATTATTGGGGTCAACCAAGAAGATTTGGATTAGAGTGGCGTAGAGACTTCTAAGATAAGTTTATGCCACAAGGAATTGCCGAAGTAAACGACATCAGTATTTGGTGGGAAGACTTCGGCGACTCTTCCAATCCCACCGTCCTTTTAATTATGGGTGCTAATGCCAACTGCATGCAGTGGCCGTTGGAATTTATTAATCCTTTAGTTGAAGCAGGCTTCCATGTTGTTAGATTTGATAATCGAGACGTAGGTAAGAGCACTTGGTTTTATAAAGAAACTTTTCTCTCAAAGGTAGCTAAGCTTCTTCCTTTAAGTATTTCTAGAAATTTAATCGATTACGTTTTCAATGTTGTGTCAGATGATGAAGGAAATTTTACTGCAGCAGAGCAATCATCTAACGCCAAATATGATCTCAGCGATATGGCT